>Ga0208879_1000818_pt1 | contig 31123 bp, 29 predicted proteins | sample Knorr_S15_td_Bot_FD_185605 | JGI IMG/M metagenome (GOLD analysis project Ga0208879, IMG submission 185605) | Marine microbial communities from Southern Atlantic Ocean transect - Knorr_S15_td_Bottom_ad_5009_LV_A (SPAdes) (version 2) | ecosystem: Environmental > Aquatic > Marine > Oceanic | place...
CACGCAACTCATTGTTGTTACTGCATTTGTATCAGTCGGGGCGCCCGGATTTGAACCGGGGACCCCCTGCTCCCAAAGCAGGTGCGCTACCGGACTGCGCCACGCCCCGAAGATGTTGTGAGTCGCGAATCTAAGCGACCCTGGGACTTCAAGCTGTTTCGAGGCGCAAACCGCCGTGCAGGCTTCCGTGTAGGTTGGGAAGGGATTCATTTCGCCTCCCTCACCTCGATGCGCTCGAAGAGGACGTGTAACATAGTGCCTTGGTCAGGCTGATGCGGCTGGATCGAGAGGCCCGACAGTGAAGCAGTCTTCCATCGTGGCCGACTACCTCCGGTTCTTCAAGGCACGGAAGAAGTACTGGATGATTCCGATCGTGCTCGTGCTAATCCTGATGGGGACGTTGGTCGTCGTGCTCGAAGGCTTCGCTCTCTCGCCCTTCATATACGCTATTTTCTGAAAAGACAGAGAGGAGAGCTCGAGGCCCGAGCGCTCTTCTTGGTTCATCGTGCGCACGTCGGTGACGATCCCCCGGATAGCTTTTCGAGTTCAACGTTGGTGCTGTCGACGGCAACCGTCAGCTCGAGGGGGCTAAGGTGAACGAGACCTCGAGCTCCTCGCAAAGGGCCCGGAGCTCGTTCATGGTCGCGTCGTCGACGCGGATACCCATGCTTCGGTTCTCGGCGGCTCGGCGGTGCTCCAGCTCGCCGGGAACGAGGATCTCGTTGACGCCGGGTCGCCGTCGACTGCCTTTGATCTGATCGATCATGGCGTCGATCCGCTCCTTGAACCGCGAGACGTCCATGTAAGCCGCAATGTCCAGCAGACAGAAGAAGTGACCCACGTCCTGCTTGCGGTCCATGTGCTTGTACATGGAGCCCACCTCCGGGCCCACCGCGGCCCCGGAGAGGACCCCCGAGAGCGTCTCGACCATCAGCGCCAACGCGGATCCCTTATGTCCGGCCATCGTCAGCACGGCTCCCGCTAAGGCAGCCACCGCGTCCGTGGTCGGCTCACCTTCGGCGTCGATGGCCCAACCTAGAGGGATCGTGTCTCCCTGCTTAGCTGCCGCGATGATGTTCCCCCGGGCGACGATCGACGTCGCGAGGTCGACGCGGACCGCGTAGCCCTTCCCGGTGGGAAAGCACACGGCGACCGGATTGGTACCGAAAAACGCCTCTCGGCCTCCGTACGGAGCCATGGCCGGCTCGGCGTTGGTCGTTGCCAGGAGGATCATGTCCCGTTCGGCCGCCAGGTTGCAGTAGTAGCCGGCCGCGCCGAAGTGCTGCGAGTTGCTGATGGTGGCCGAAGCGACACCGAACTCGGCGGCGAGGGGGAACAGGCGCCCGAGCACGGCCATCGCCTGAACCTGTCCGAGCCCTGAGCCGGCGTCTGCCACCAGCACCGCCGGTCGCCTCTGCTCGACCCGGAGCTCGGCGGCGGGATCGATGAGCCCCTTCTGGATCCGCCGGAGGTAGATGTTCAGTCGCGAGACGCCGTGGGTCGACGTACCCAGCAGATCGGCCTCGACGAGGGCGTCGGCGAGCACGCGGGCGTCGCCCGGTGGTACGCCCGCGGACTCGGCCAGGCTACAGGCCAAGTCCGCCACCACGGAAGGCTCGTAGCGACCCATCGTGTCCCAGGCGCCGGCTCGCAGCGGGTGGCGCTCAGGCGCTCCGATAGAGCTTCGTGATAACGAACTCCCGGTGCCCGAGGGCCTCCGCTGATGTGAATCGCCCGTTGCACGTCCGTACGAGCATGTCGAGGAGTTCGGCTCCCGCCTCGGAGTAGCTCATCTCACCACGCAGGATCGCCGAAACGTCCAAGTCGATGTGCTCGCTCATCGTCGAGCACGTGATGGGGTTCGCGGACAGCTTGATGACCGGCACGACCGGATGGCCGACGACGTTGCCCTGCCCGGTGGGGAAGAGGTGCACTACGGCCCCAGATGCGGCCCAAAGAGTGACCGCCTCCGCAGCCGCCGACGACGTGTCCATGAACCACAAGCCGTTCCCCGAGGGCGCCTCCGCAGGTTCCAGGCAGCCGACGAACTTGGTCGACTTCCCGAGCTTCTCGATATTTCCGAACGCCTTCTCTTCGATGGTCGTCAAGCCACCGATGATGTTCCCCATCGTGGGCTGCGAGTCGGAGAGGTCGTCGGTCTTCTCGGCGAGGATGAAGTCGTTGTAGGCGTCGTAGACCCTCCTGAACTCCGCAGCCACCTCGGGTGTCGCCGCCAGCGACTCCACGACGTGCTCGCCGCCGGTTAGCTCTGAGGTCTCGCCGAACGAGGCGGTGGCGCCCATGGGTATGATGCGATCGATGACGTTGCCGACTGTCGGGCAAGAGCCGAGCCCCGTCGTCGTGTCCGACTCTCCACATTTCACGGAGACGTACAGGTCGGCGACCGAACACTCCTCCCTCTGGAGCTCGGAAGCCCATTGCAGGTACTCCTTGGCCTGGCGCGACGCTTTGGCAATCGTCCCCAGGTCGCCCGTCCGCTCGATGGCGAAGCCCGAGACCGGCTTTCCGGTTTCTGCGATCCCCTGCACGACGCGGTCGGTCCACCCGGGCTCGATGCCGACGACCACCACCGCAGCCACGTTTGGATTCGCGCCGGTGCCGATCAACGTCCGGAAGAAGAGCTCGAGATCCGCGCCGAACTGGAGGCGTCCATATGCGTGCGGAATCGCCCGGATGCCCTTGATATTGTTGGCTACGGCCTCGCAGGCCGCATTCGAGATGTCGTCGACAGGCAGGATCACGACGTGGTTGCGGATCCCAACCCGTCCGTTCTCTCGTCGGTATCCCAGAAAAGTCGGGGCCTCCATCGTCACCACCTCTTGGTCTTGACGTTATGTACGTGCACGTGCTCGCCGGTCTTGATCGCGGCGACCACCTTCCCGATGTCCTGCCCGTATTTCGTAACGGTGTCACCGACGGCGAAGTCCCTCAGGGCGATCTTGTGGCTTAGAGGCACGTCCTGCAGCGCCTCGACGTGACCCGTCTCTTCTTGGGTGTCCAATGTCTTGCCGGTGACCACATCGCCGGCCTTGATGTCGACGACCGCGACTCCGACGTCGTCCTGCTCGTTGTGGATCAGAAAGTGCACGATTCACCGCCTCCGGCTGAAAGGATCAACCACCGGGTCATGAGTCAAGCTCAACCATCGAACGCTACACGGCCCTTAACACGCCGGTATCGGTGCCGTGAGGCGACCCCTGACGCGGCCCATTACGTCGCGAGGAGATAGCCCAACGCTACGAGCGCGGCAATCACAAGGAGGTGCCGAGGCCTTGCCCGCCATCCGCTTCCTACGCCACTCCGAAGGCTGGCCACCACCTGACCAGAGCGTATCCCAGCACGAGCAGAGTTACAAGAACCAGAAACGAAGCCATGAGCCCTTTGACCGCCATCGTACGCAGGTTCACCCGGTATCCCGCGGCTACGGCGGGACCGTCGGCCGCGCCACGTGAGCGAAATCGCTGGTCAGACAACCGGTGCCGCGGTACTGTGTGAGTTATGAACTACGTAGTCTCGGCAATGTTGTTCGCGGGCCTCTTGATGGTCACGCTGGCCCCAGACGCGGGTCCGGGCAGCAGCGCAGCGTACGCCATTGGCGCGACGTCGAGCGAGGATTCTGACGCGGTCGTGCAGGCGTACTGCGTGCGCTGCCACAACGACCGCATGCTGCGCGGCAACCTCTCGCTCGAGGGCTTCACGCTAGACACGGCGGAAGAGACCGGCGACATCGCCGAGATGATGATCCGCAAGCTGCGCGCGGGCATGATGCCGCCGCCAGGTGCGCGCCGGCCCCCGGGTGACTCGTTGCTCGTTCTCGTGGAGTCGTTGGAAGCGCACATGGACGAGGCTGCCGCCGCGAACCCTAATCCAGGTGGGCGCACGTTCCAGCGGCTCAATCGCGCCGAATACGAGCGCTCGATCTACGACCTGCTCGGCCTGCAGGTCGATGCCGGTGACTATCTGCCGCTCGACACCAAGAGCGCCAATTTCGACAACATCGCCGACGTGCAGATGATGTCGCCGACGTTGCTCGACTCCTACCTCAACGCCGCGGCGGAAATCAGTCGGCTGGCGGTCGGAAACGCTGATGCCACCGCGAGCGAGTCACAGTACAGGATCCCGCGCTGGGTGTCTCAGACGGAACGCGTAGACGGCGCGCCGTTCGGCACCCGCGGCGGCACGTCGGTCCTCCACAATTTCCCGGCCGACGGTGAGTACGTCTTCCGCGTCTCGTTCCACCACGAGACCACCGGTACTGTGGTCGGCAACGGGCGCTCCGCGCTGCAAACCGCTGACGCACTCGAGCAGGTCGAGATCTCGATCGACGGGGAGCGCGTCGCACTGCTCGAGATGGACCGATGGATGCACGTCTCCGACCCCAACAGCGTCGAGATGAGCACCGAGCCCATCCTGGTGGCGGGAGGCGCACACAGGGTCACCGCCGCGTTCATCAAGCGCACGGACGGACCCGTGCAGGACCTGATCTCGCCGCACGACTGGTCGCTCGCCAGTACCGCGATTGCGGGCACCTACGGCGTGAATTCGCTGCCGCACATCCGTGACTTGGTGGTCGGCGGGCCGCTGACGACGGTGGGCGTCTCCGACACGCCCGTTCGCAGGCGGATCTTCACTTGCACGCCCGCCTCGCCGAACGAGCAACGGCCCTGCGCGAACGAGATCATCTCGAGGCTGGGCGAGCAGGCCTTCCGACGCCCGCTAAGGGAAGAGGATCGCTCGGCGTTGATGTCGTTCTACGACGAGGCCGCAGCGGAGGGTGACTTCGAGCTCGGAATCCGCACGGCGCTCGAAGCAATGCTCGCGAGCCCGCGCTTCGTTTTCCGCTTCGAGCAGCCTCCCGGGGACGTCGCCGCGGGGCAGACCTATCGCATTGGCGCATTCGCGTTGGCGTCACGCCTCTCGTACTTCCTCTGGGCCGCGCCACCGGACGCCGAATTGAGGCAGGTGGCCGCGAGCGGCGCTCTGCTCGACGATGGTGTGCTCGAGACGCAGGTCCTGCGCATGCTCGCCGACCCGAAGGCCGAAGCGCTCGGGCCACGATTCGCAGGCCAGTGGCTGCGCCTGCAAGACCTCGACAAGATCCACCCGGACGTGCGTCTGCAGCCGGACTTTCATCAGCAGCTCGCGGATGCCATGCGGCGCGAAACCGAGCTCTTCTTCAACAGCTTGGTGAGGGACGATCGCAGCGTGCTCGACCTGTACGCCGCGGACTACACCTTCGTGAACGAGCGCCTGGCCAAGCACTACGGCATCCCCGGCGTCAGCGGCGAGCACTTCCGCCGCGTCAACTACCCCGACGACACGCGACGGGGAGTGCTAGGGCACGCCAGCATCCTGACCATGACGTCCCACGCGGGACGCACGTCTCCAGTGCTGAGAGGCAAATGGGTGATGGAGGTACTGCTGGGGACTCCGCCACCTCCCCCTCCCCCGGGCATTCCGGATCTGGAAGAGGTCGATGAGGCGGCCGGTGGCCGCATGCTCACGACCCGTGAGCGCATGGAACAGCATCGCGCCAGCCCCACGTGCAATTCCTGCCACCGCTTCATGGATCCAATCGGCCTCGCGCTCGACAACTTCGGGGTCACCGGCAAGTGGCGAACGAGGGAGAACGGCAGTCCGCTGGACACGCGCGGAGAGCTCTATGACGGGACGCCCATCACCGGCCCCGCCGACCTGCGACGCGCCCTGCTCAACCGTCCGATCCCGCTCATCCGGACCTTCACCGAGAATCTTTTCGCCTATGCACTAGGACGCCGGGTCGAACACTTCGATCAGCCGACCGTGCGAGCGATCGCCCGCGCCGCGGAAGCCGATGATTATCGCATGTCGGTGTTTATCTTGGGCGTAGTGAAAAGCGACGCGTTCCGGATGCAGCGCGCCAACGTAGTCGCGCAGCAGGGCCCGGAGGGGCAGAAGCCCTAGAATGCGGCCCTAGAACGGAGATCACGCAAACCATGCCATTCATAACCGGCAAGCGAATTCCCCGCCGCACGTTTATTCGAGGCGCTGGTGCGTCTCTCGCGCTCCCGTTCCTCGACGCCATGGTGCCGGCCGGGCTGGTGTGGTCCAACGCTCCCCGGGTCGACGACCCAACGCGTTTGGTCGCGATCGAGATCGTGCACGGCGCGGCGGGCTGCAACGAATGGGGCGCTACGCAAAACCTGTGGTCGCCCGCCGCGGCCGGGCGGGACTTCGATCTCTCCCCGAGCGCGCTGCTGCCGCTGGAGAGGTACCGGGACTATCTGACGATCATCAGCAACACCGATGTGCGGAACGCGGAAGCGGCCCAGGCAAAGGAAATCGGGGGTGATCACTTCCGGTCCAGTGCAGTCTACCTGACGCAAGCGCACCCCAAGCAGACCGAGAGTTCGGATGTCTCCGTCGGCATCTCACTGGATCAGATGTACGCACAGCGTTTTGGGCAGGACACGCCCATCCCGTCCATGCAACTCTGCATCGAGAACGTCGATCAAGCGGGTGGCTGCGCGTACGGCTACGCGTGCGTCTATACGGACACCATCAGTTGGGCCTCCCCCACCGAGCCGCTCCCGATGATTCGCGACCCGCGCGTCGCGTTCGATCAGCTGTTCGGGGCCGGTGGCAGCGCGGAGGAGCGCGCAGCGCGCAGGCAAACGAGCGGCAGCATCCTCGATTGGATCGCGCAGGACATCGCGACGCTCAAGCAGTCGCTGGGACCGAACGACACCGTGCGCCTCGAGCGTTATCTGGACAACGTGCGCGAGCTCGAGCGCCGCATTCAGGGCGTCGAGGCCCAAAACCGGAGCGGAGAGGCTCGCGAGTTGCCCGGCGCGCCGGCGGGCGTGCCGGACTCGTTCAGCGAGCACGTGAAGTTGATGTTCGACCTGCAGGCGCTTGCGTTCGCCTCCGACACGACGCGCGTGTTCTCGCTGAAGCTCGGGCGCGACGCATCGTCACGGGTCTATCCGGACAGCGGCACGGACACCCCGTTCCACCCGGCCTCGCACCACGGCGGTCGCGACGCGCAGGTGCTCAACTTCGCCCAGATCAACAAGTACCACGTCGGTCTGCTGCCGTACTTCCTGGACCGGCTGAGGGAGATCCAGGAGGGCGATAGCCACCTGCTCGACAAGACGATGATCCTCTATGGCTCCCCAATGGCCGACTCCAACCTGCACAATCACCGCCGCTGCCCGTTAATCGTGCTCGGCGGCGCGAACGGGCAACTCGAAGGCAACCTGCACGTGCAGACCGCCGATGGAACACCGATGGCCAACGCGATGCTCACTCTGCTGCACAAGCTGGGACTCGACGACGTCACCCGGTTCGGGAACGACACCGGGGCGCTCGCGCTCTCGGCGTCGGGATGAAGCATTCGGATGAGGGATCGATGATACATCAGATACAGCGCGCTAAGCGGCTCCGTTACAACGTGGTATGTGTGTTGGCGTGCGCGCTTCTGACCTGGGCCGCAACGCCGCCTGACGCACCGGTCGCTGAGGCCGCGATGAGGGGGGACGCCGCCAAGGTTAGTGCGTTGATCGAGCTCGGCGAGGACGTGAATGCGGCTCTCGGGGACGGCATGACCGCTCTGCATTGGGCCGCCGAGCGCGGAGACGGCGAGGTTGCCTCGCTGCTGCTGTCGGCTGGAGCTCACGTCGAATCGACGACACGCCTCGGCGCATACCGCCCCCTGCACCTCGCCGCCAAGGGCGGGCACACTTCAGTCGTGCGTGCGCTCCTGCAGGCAGGAGCCATCGCCACGACCGAAACCACGACCGGAAGCGTTACGCCCCTCCACTTGGCGGCTGCCTCCGGTAGCGCCTCCTCGGTAGCTGTGCTCATCGAGTTCGGTGCCGAGGTCGATCGACGTGAAACCGCCTGGGGGCAAACGCCGCTGATGTTCGCCGCGGCGACAGGGCGTGTGCAGGCGATCCGCGCATTGGTGAGCGCCGGTGCGGCCATCGACGCACGGGCCATCGTGCTCGATATGTCCACCAGGGATGCCGAGGACCGCGCGGACCAGGCCGCGGGGCGGCAGCGCACGCGAGGCGAGCCACTCACCGCGCAGACAACCCCCACCGAGGCCCGGAGACTGCAGACAACCACGACCGAGACGAGGCGCGTGTCGGCCGCAGGCAGCGGTGGTGCCGGAGCTGGCGCCGCTCCCGCCGAAATCGACATCAACGAAGCTCAACGCGACCGCGTCGCCCAGCCGCTCTCGCACGCGCAGCTCGTGGGTGGCTACGGAGGCCTGAGTGCGCTGCTACTGGCGATTCGCGAGGGGTATGCCGCAGCCGCGATCGCCTTGATCGAGGGCGGAGCCGACATCGACCATGTGAGCGGCGGAGACCACACGAGTCCCCTGCTGATGGCGATGCTCAACGGCCACTTCGACCTGGCCATGCAGCTCTTCGAGCGCGGCGCCGACCCCAAGATCGCGAGTGACGCGGGCGCGGCGCCGCTCTACATCGCGCTCAACACACACTGGATCCCGAAGTCCAGGCACCCCCAGCCCACGCACCGCTTGCGGCAGGAGGTCACGTACATGGACCTGATGCGGGCGTTCCTGGACGCCGGCGCAGACCCCAATGTGCAACTCACCAAGCCGCTCTGGTTCACGACGTTTGGGGACGACTATCTGAGGGTCGATCGTACGGGTGCGACACCGTTTTGGCGCGCCGCATACGCTCTGGACCTCGATGCCATGAGGCTCCTGGTGGCCTACGGCGCCGATCCGGACACGCCGACCGTGAAGTCGCCCCGGCGTAGCTATCGCGGGGGCAACCTCGAGCCCACATCCGGTGGAGATGCGTCCGGGCTGCCGCCGGTTCCGGTCGGAGGACCCGGCTCGTGGCCGATCCATGCCGCTTCAGGCATCGGGTTCGGAGAAGGCTTCGCAGCAAACATCCACCGTCACGTACCGGACGGCTGGCTTCCCGCAGTGACGTACCTGGTGAACGAGATCGGGGCGGACGTGAACGCGCGGGACCACAACGGATACACCGCGCTCCACCACGCAGCCTCACGCGGCGACGACGAGCTGGTCTTGTTCCTGGTGGAGCACGGAGCGGACGTGATGGTGGTGAGTCGGCGCGGTCAAACCACGGTGGACATGGCGAATGGTCCGGTGCAACGCATCACCCCCTTCCCCAGTACGATCGCGCTGCTCGAGGGGCTCGGGGCGAAGAATAACCACAACTGTGTGGGGTGCTGACCCACCCTGCGTCGGTCATCTGCATGTGCGGGCGGCACACCACCCGATGAAACGGAAATCGGCAATGCGGATGACGAATGTTCCTAGGTGCGCAACCCGCGGGGTACTCGCAGCACTCACCCTAGTCACGCTACAGGCGTGCTCGCGGTACGCCGACCGTCAGCTCTCTACCTCTCCCCGCGCCCCAATGCCGGACCACATGGTCCACCGGGAGTGGCAGATTAGTCAGTAGGGCCCGGACGAAGAAAAGCAGTACCAATCGAGCCGCGCGACTCCAGCCGTAGCGACTGCAGCGCCGGCACAATCCCGAAGACCAGGGTCGCGATGCGTAGCTCCTTGATGAGTGCGTAGCCGTGCAGCTCCCGGTCCGTGAGCGCAACGAGGATGTTGAATGCGAGATCGGTGAGTGGAAGCAGGTGGGATGCGTCCAAGGGCTGTTGCGAGGCCATCGGGACTCCGGCCATAGACTCGTTAGAAGTATACCTGTAACGAGTAGAAGCGACGCGGCCGTGCCGTCAACTCCCGGACCGAGTCGCTCGCCCTTGCGGTGCCGCGGCGCACTCCCAAGTGTGCTCCTGCAACTGGGTCGTGAAATCGTCAGAGGCTTTCACTCAGTCAGAGGGTAGGATCGTGACCAACGCAAACATGGCTCGCTCGTCGATCCTGGTGGCACTGCTTCTTGCGGTCGCCACAGGTGTCGTGGCACAGGAAAAAGTGCACACCGTCGAGTTCTACAGCCCGGCGGTCGAACGCACGATGAAGTACAACATCGTTCTGCCCGAGGCCTACGAGGCCTCCGACGAGCGCTACCCGGTCCTCTACCTGCTTCACGGACTGACGAGCAACTACACGGCTTGGAGCAGGCAGGGGGCGGCGTTCTACGCCGGGCTCGCCGGGGACCTAATCGTGGTCATGCCCGACGGAGGGAACTCCTGGTACGTCAATTGGGCGGAAAACGAGAAAGGTCAGCGGAACGATTGGGAAGACCACATCGTCAAGGACGTGGTCGGCCACGTCGACGGGAACTACCGCACTATAGCGCGGCGAGAGGGGCGTGCGATCACCGGGCTCTCCATGGGGGGCTACGGCGGACTGACGCTCGGCCTACGCAACCCTGAGCTCTTCGTATCGATTGGCAGCACCAGCGGCGCGTTGTCGTATGCCCGTCGCAACGCTGCCGAGGCCCGGGGTGAGGTCGCGCCGCGAGCGCGTCGGGAACGCACCGCGGAGGAGCAGGCAGGTCTCGAGGCGCGCCAAGCCAGAATCAACCCCAACATCGGTATCGAAAGCTTCAGCAGCCAGGCAGAGCGCACGCCGGCGGGGAGGGCGTTTGCCACGGCCGAAGGCGCGGATGCCTACGACCCCTTCAAGCTGGTCCTTCAGGTTCCGCACGAAGATCTGCCCCACATCTACCTGGACTCGGGGACCGAAGACCGGCTGATCGGCGATGCCAGGGCCTTTGCCCAGGTGTTGTTCGAGAACGACGTGCCCTTCGACTTCATGCAGATGCCGGGTGGGCACAACGGTACCTACTGGACCCAGTCTCTCGGCCACATCGTTTCGATCCAGTATGAAGTGATGCGCCGGGCACTTGGGGAGAGGCCGGTCCGTCGCAGTAGACGCCCATGAGCGTCGGGTCCGAGTAGGCGCCGAGCCTCACGGAAAGGGTCTAAGTCCTCCTGCGTTCGGCAACTTAACCGCCACGAGCTTAGGAGGACTCGCCCTCACAGTGAACGCGATGTACTGCTCGCCGTCGACCATGTAAGTCATCGGCGTGCCGAGTACGGGCGCCGGCACGTCGATGGCACCGACGATCTCACCCGTCATCTTGTCGCGCGCCACCAGCTGGGGGCCGTCGTCGGTGCCCCCGCTCTCCATGCCCGAGATGAGCAGTGTCTTGGTGAGCACGGGTCCGCCCGCACGCACCACTCGGTCTCCGAGCGGAGGTAGGTCCAGGTCCCTGAGCAAGGGGTGATTGCGCACCGCGTCTCCATTCCCGATCGGTTGCATCCAGAGATGTTCACCCGTGTTGAGGTCGATCGCGGTGATCCTCGAATACGGCGGTTTGAACAGCGGTAGTCCGCTGGGCATGCGAGGTCCGCTGCCGGGGCCGCCGTGTGTAAACCGGGCGGTTGCCTCGTCGCCGAATACCTCTCGAGGGTCGTAGAGGTGGATCATCTGGTACGACGAGCGCGAGGGCACATACAGGATGCCCGTCTCGGGGTCCACCGCCGAGCCAGGCCAGCTGGCGCCTCCGCCCGTGCCGGGCCGTAGGATCGTGCCTTGAGTGCCGCCGTCCTCGTGCAGCGAGATCGGCTCGAAGAGGGGTCCCCAGCGAAACGGCTGGATCGCGTCGATGGCCTGCTGGCGAAGCTCCGGGGTGAAGTCGTTCAAGTCGTCGATCGACACACCCTGATACTCGAAGGGCGCCGGTTTTGTCGGGATGGGTTGCGTCGGCCAGACCACCTCGCCGGGCACGTTGGTCTCGGTATCCATACGCCGTTCTACGATGGGCCAAACGGGTTCGCCGGTCGCGCGGTCGAACACATAGGTGAAGCCCTGCTTCGATATCTGGGCGATCGCCTTGATCTCCCTGCCGTCCACGGTGATGTCGATGAGGTTCGGGTGTGTCGGGAAGTCGTAGTCCCACAGACCGTGATGCACCGCCTGGAAATGCCAGACGCGTTGGCCCGTCTCGGCATCGATGGCGATTAGCGACTCCGAAAACAGGTTCGAACCCAGGCGGTGACCTCCGTAGAAGTCATTGGTAGCGGTACCGGTGGGAGCGTACAGGAGCCCGAGTTCTTCGTCGGCGGCGTAGGTGCTCCAAACGTTGGTATTGCCGGAATACTGCCAGGAGTCGTTCTCCCAGGTGTCGACCCCTAGCTCGCCAGCCTGCGGGATGGTGTGGAACGACCAACGCTCTTCGCCCGTGCGCACGTTCCAGCCGCGTATCCAGCCAGGGACCGCTTCCATGGTGATCCTGCGATCCGCGATCGATACGGGCGTGACGACCACGTTCCGGATCACTATGGGAGCCGATTGCACCGAATAGAGGAGAGCGTTCAGGTAGTCCCTCTCTCCGCGGTCTGACCTGGGAAGAGTCGTGGTCAGGTCCACACGCCCGTCCACCCCGAAGCCTGCGCAAGGCCGTCCCGTCTTGGCGTCGACGCAAATGAGATAGCCGTTTCCGGTCCCCCAGAAGACGCGTTCGTCGTCCGCGCCGTCGCTCCAGTAGGACACTCCGCGTTGGTTATAGATCACGGTCATCGACGTGGTGCCGTCCTCGTAGCTCTTGGGATTGTAGATCCAGAGCACTTCGCCCGTCTTGGCGTCGACCGACACGCCGACCGAGAGCGGCGTGACCAGGAAGAGCCGACCTCCCGCCATCAATGGTGTCGCTTTCAGGTTCTCGATGAGCGGGTGCTGGTCGCTCCGCCACAACTCGGGCGTTTGCTCCTGAAGAGCTTCGAAGATATTGGCGGAGCTGGAGGTCCATTCGCCGCCCGCGAGCTCGGTGCTCAGCATGGCGTCGACGGTCGTCCAATTCCAAGCTTGCACGAGGCTGCTGAAATTGGTGGCGTCGATCTGATCCAGCGGCGAGTACTTCGTGCCGCCCACATCACCGCCGTAGCTCCGCCATTCACCGTTGAGCGCGCCGTACTGCGCCTGGGCCGGCGCGCAAACGCATACCAGTGCGGCCAGACCCGCTGCTGCGCTCCGGGTGACTAACCAAGTCATCTTCATTGCATGTGCTCCTTCAGCGGAGAACCGACGTGATCAAGTAGAACTCTTCCTGTCTGGGGCGGAAGAAAACCCACCCCTCAGGGGTCAGATAGGCAGGGTCCTCCTGCATGATGTGGACGTCCTGACCGTCCCACTCGGGCACCGTGGTCCGTGTATTCAGCTCAATCGAAATGTAGGAGCCTTCGACGAGCGGCTTGGACGTGGCCTCCCCGCGCCCAGCGCTTCTGAAGTCGATGCTTGGACCCATTCCGTGACCGTTGTTGCCCAACGGATGCGAATAGATCTGCGCCTGGATGCCGAGATCCTCCATCTCCGCCATCGTCGCAGCATACGCCTCGCCCGCTGTTCGACCCGGGCGCGAGGCCCTGAGCGTTAAAGCGTCCTGAAGCGCTACGGTATTGGCGAAGGCGGCTTTGAGTCCCTCGGGTGCGTCCTCCTCACCGGGTCGGAGTACGTAGGCCATCTTCTGCCAGTCGCTGTCGAGCCCCAGGTACGAGATTCCGAAGTCGACGTGGATCAGGTCTCCGGGCTCGATGACCGTCTCTTCCGGTGCGACCGCGAGGAAGCCACGAGACCCGACGTCTGCCATCCCGGCACGCTGTACCCGCATGTCGGGTTGAAACCACGTGCCGACGCCGTGGCTCCAGAGCTCATCGTACATGAAGCGTCTTACGTCTCCAACCGTCGTGACTCCCGGTTCGACTACGGCGTTGGAGAAGGCTTCCTTGGTGATCGCTTCCGTGAGCGCCACGAGCAGTTCGTAGTGCTCCAACTCCTCAGGAATCCGCGTCGCTAGATACTCCTCGATGAGCGGGGCCGCGCTCTGGAAGCGGCTCGCGGCTTCGCTACCCATGGCATCCGTCAGGAAACGGTAGGAGTCGTGCGTAAGGCTGCGCGTCATGCCGCGAGCGCCTCCGGTCCCGAGCCCGACCGTCGCGGGCCTGTACTGCTCGTAGAGCTCGCGAAGCACTTCGCCTGCGGGTTTGGGATCGATCGGCGACTCGAAGAAGCGAGCAACGGTCTCTTCCCAGTAGCCGGTTGCTGCCACTTTGCGCAGCCCGGCATCTCCCGCGTCCACGAATACGAAGATGTCACGCCGCCCCGTATACGGACGCGCCGGTGCCACGTATTGCGTGAGCGGGTCGTCGTGGAACTCCTCGTTGACCACGATCCACATGCCGATGCCGTGGCGGCGCATCATGGGCAGCAGCATGTCGTGCCGCTTGGTGAGCCACACGTCGCGCACGGCCATCTGCTCAGTCCAAGTCAGCAGCTCGATCGCCGCCTCAGTGGGCGCCGTTTCGCGCTGGTCGATTGTGCATGCGCCGGCCGAGAGCATGACTGTGACGGCACATGCGGAGAGAATCGGACGGTGCACCAGGAATCTCCTCGGTGAAGCGGAACCACGAAGAGGAAGCAGAGGCTCGAAGATGCGAGTCCCCTGCCGCGAAGGCGAGGGGAACGATGGCTCCTTCGCCCGACGCGGGCGGATGCCCGCGCTGAGACACCGCGCACTCATACCTTGGAGTGAGTGCGACCGACCCGCTCACATACGCCGGGGTGGCTTTGTTGCTAGCAGCGGCGGCTGCCGCGGCTTGTTGGATTTCGGCGCGCGCGACGCTGAGCATGGAGGCGTCGAGGGTGTTGCGGGAGGAGTAGCGAGGGGAGCTGCGGTCGCCGTGTTGCTGGCGTCTCTCCGGGCGCTCGGCCATTATTCCAGAGGCTCGTAGGCCTTGCCGACCGGAATATGGCCGCTCTGAAACCGGATACGTGATCCATGGTGACTTTTACGCTGAACGGACGCCTCCACGAGGTCGATGTCCCGGATGACACCCCTCTCCTTTGGGCATTGCGGGACACGCTCCACCTGACAGGCACCAAGTTCGGGTGTGGCATCAGTCAGTGCGGTGCTTGCACGGTTCACGTGAACGGGTCGCCGGTCCGCTCGTGTCGGTTCGCCGTGAGCCGCGCCGCGGGCGCCGAAGTGACCACCATCGAGGGTCTCTCGCCTGACGGGGGCCACCCGGTCCAACTGGCTTGGGTGGAAGAGCAGGTGCCGCAGTGCGGGTATTGCCAGTCGGGTCAGATCATGGCTGCGGCTGCTTTGCTGGCCGAGGATCCCAAGCCGTCGGACGCGGCCATCGACGCGGCCATGTCTCGCAACGTCTGTCGCTGCGGCACTTATACAGCGATTCGGCGCGCGATCCATCGAGCGGCGGAGATTCAGTATCAGATGATGTCGACGGACGATGCCGGCGGAGGTGACCGATGAGCGTATCGCGCCGCACCTTCATAAAGATTACGGGCGTGGCCGGGGTAGGGCTGACGCTTGGAGTCACCTACAAAGTGGTGTCGGGCCCGGGACAGCCCGCCACCGACGCTGCATTCGCGCCCAACGCGTTCCTGCGCATCGATACCGATGGCTCGATCACCGTAGTTGTCGGCAAGTCCGAGATGGGGCAAGGCGTTTCGACGGCGCTGCCCATGCTGCTGGCGGAGGAACTCGAGGTGCCGTTCGAGCGCGTGGCCTTCGAGTTTGCACCTGCCCACGCGGCGTACGGCGCCCTGGGCATGCAGGTCACCGGCGGAAGCACGAGTGTCGTACAATCGTGGGTTCCGCTGCGTGAGGCCGGTGCAGCCGCGCGTTTGATGCTTCGTGAGGCGGCCGCGCGCGAGTGGGGTGTACCAGCCTCGGACATCGAGATGCGCGACGCAAAAGCGCATCACCCGGACGGCTCCATGCTCGACTACGGCGAGCTCGCTACTGCGGCGGCGGATGTGGACGTGCCCAAGAATGTGGCGCTCAAGGACCCGTCCGAGTTCCGATTGATCGGCACATCTCAGAATCGACTGGACATCCCGGCCAAGACCACCGGGGAGGCCGTCTTCGGTATCGACGCAGGCCCGAGTGACGCGCGCGTCGCGCTCGTCGCCCGCTGCCCGGTCTTTGGTGGCACGCTCCGCTCCTTCGACCCCGCGCCCGCGTTAGCGGTGCCAGGAGTCGACGAAGTGGTCGAGCTGAGCAACGGCGTGGCGGTGGTCGCAAACGGTTACTGGCCGGCGAAGCAGGGGCGGGACGCGTTGCTCATCGAGTGGGACGAAGGAGCTGGGAGCACGCTGAACGACGAGGAGATCACGAGGCGCTTCAAGTCGGCGATTCAAGCAGGAGGAGGGGTCGCCGAGCAGCACGGTGAGACGGACGCGGCGTTCGCCGCCGGCTCCGATCCGATTCGGGCGACGTATTCAGTGCCGTATCTGGCGCATGCGACCATGGAGCCCATGAACTGCACCGCGTTGGTCGAGGACGGTAGATGCACGGTATGGGCGCCGACCCAGTGGCAAAACGGCCCGTCATTGATCGCCGGCGGTGCTCGACAGGTTGCAGGGGAAATGTCGGGCGTGGGTGCCGACAACACAGTCATTCACACCACCTTCTTGGGCGGGGGCTTCGGGCGACGTGCCGAGACGGACTATGTCGCTGAGGCGGCGGAGTTGGCCTCGATGGTGGAGGGCGCGGTGAAAGTCATGTGGTCCCGCGAGGACGACATGCAGCACGACTTCTATCGACCCGCCTCGCACCACGAGTTCATGGCGCTTCTGGACGACGACGGCATGCCGCTCGCTTGGCGTCACGACATGGCGTCGCAGTCGATCATGGAGCGACTCATGCCAGGGTGGTTGCCGAACTTCGTTCGCAATCTGACGGTCACGCGCGACGGCGTGGACCCCACCGCGGTCGAGGGCGCGTCGAACCAGCCGTACCATGTGCCCAACTTCCGGATGGCGGCTGCCACGGTCAACCTCCCGATTCCGGTGGGGTTCTGGCGTTCCGTCGGGCATACGCACACCGGGTTCGTCGTGGAGTCGTTCATCGACGAGTTGGCGCACCTAGCAGGAAAGGACCCCTATCAGTACCGCCGTGACCTACTCGGTGAGCACCCCCGACACCTGGCGGTGCTCGATGCCGTCGCCACGGCGGCGTCGTGGGATTCGCCCGTGCCCGAGGGTCGGGCGCGGGGGATCGCGGTCGTGGAGTCGTTCGGCTCGTACGTGGCCGAGGTCGCAGAAATCTCTCTCGAAGATGGGCGGCCGCGCGTACACAAGGTTTGGTGTGCGGTCGACTGCGGCGTGATCGTGAATCCCGCGATCGTGCAGGCGCAGATGGAGAGCGGCATCATCTACGGACTTACCGCCGCGCTCTACGGACGCATCAGCATCGAAGGTGGCCGCGCGGTGCAGAGCAACTTCAACGACTACGAAATGGTGCGCATGGGGGAGGCTCCCGAAATCGAGGTTCTCCTGGTACCGAGCGGAGATGCGCCCGGTGGCGTCGGTGAGCCCGGCGTGCCACCGATTGCGCCGGCTGTCACCAACGCGCTGTTCGCACTGATTGGTCGGAGGGTGCGAGAGCTACCCGTGCAGTTGGCCTGACTTCGGAGGGCCACCGCCCGGAGGTTCAGCCCCTTACGGCTCGCTTCACGAGATTCTCCATCAGCGGAATCTTGAAGTGGTTGTAGTCGAGCGGCTCGGCGCCCCGGATCGCCTCCGCACCGGCTAGTGCCGCTGTTTCTTCGTTGCGCGTCCGACCACTGATCAGTACCTCGACGTCGTGCAGACGTCGTGGGATGCACTGGACGGCTCCGCACACGATGCTCGCTTCGTCGATCTGAGCTCCGCTCGTGCGAAATGCCGCCGCGACGCTCACCAACGCGAAATCCCAACTTTTCCGGTCCGCCACCTTCTCGAAATAGAAGTCGGCACCGGCCCAGCTCGCGGGTAGGCGAATCGCCGTAAGCAAGTCATCCGGGTCGAGAACGGTCATGCGTTGGATGTCCACCGACGGTTCCATGAAGAAGTCGGCGGCGGGAATGACGCGCTCGCCGCGTGCATTGCGAACGACCATCTCCGCGTCTAATGCTACCAGCGCAGGCGCCGTATCGGACGGGGTCACCGCTACACACCTGCTGGCACCGAAGAGCGCGTGCTCCCGGTTCATGGCCTCGGGCGCTGCCGCGTAACAGGTGTTGCCACCCGCCCGGTAGCAGTCCACGCCGTAGCGGTAGTACCAACAGCGCGTATCCTGAGAGAGATTGCCGCCTAGGGTACCCGCGTTGCGGATCTGTGGGCTCGCGACCCTGCGCGCGGCGTCCGCCAGAAGCCCATAGCGATCACGTAGAAGAGGACTACGCTCGACCTCCGTGAGCGTGGTCAGAGCGCCGATCTCGACACCGTCCGTGGTCTCGCGAATTCCCTTGAGCGCGTCCAGGCCTTCGAGGTCGATGACCGCCTCGGGACCCTTTCCACGGTTCTTGAACCAATCGAGGGAGTCGTAACCACCGGCGAGCTTCCATCCGCGGTTGCCGTATCGGTCGATCAACTGAATGGCGTCGTCCACGTCGGCCGGCTGGTAGAGCTCGAAGCCCGACATCATGTCCTTCATCATGGGCTTTTCCTCACTGGGTGTTTACCTGGAGCGGGCCGTGTGACTGCGACCGCTCGGAAGCGACGTTGATGATCATGTCCGCCATGACCGGGGTGCGGTTGAAGTAGTGCCCCCCGAGCGCGTCCGAGATGGCACACAAGAGCGCAGCGGCGGAGCATCCCATCACAGGCTCTCCGATACCCTTCGAGCCAACCGGGTTATTGGGATCCGGCTCATCGACCGCGTGCCAGTCCATTTCCGACGGCACGTCCAGGTAGGAAAGCGGTTTGGCTTGATAGAAGCCGACGGCCGCCGGAAGACCCCAGTGGCGGTCGTAGACGTGGCGCTCCGAAATGGCCATGCCGAACCCCATCACGCCCCCGCCTTTGATTTGCGTGGACAGCCCCTGCGGATGAAGCACCGTTCCGCAGTCGGCCACTCCGAGATAGTCGAGGATCTCGATGCCGCCCGTTTCCATGTCGAGCTCGATTTCGATAAAACCGGCTGCCAGCGCCGGCACCATCCCGGTCTGCGGGAGGTTGTCTCTCGCGACGCCAATCAGACCTGTCCCCGCTAGCCCGGCAACGGCGCGCCGAGTCAGCGCGTTGATGTCGTCCGGCACCTCGTGACCACTGTATTCGCCGCCGATCTCGATGGCGGCCTGGGCCGCTTGCGCGTAGGTGAGCCTCCGGCCGGGGTTGCCCCGAGCGAAGACGGTCTCGTTTCCGATGTCGTAGTCGGAGGCGGAGCCACCGAGTCGACGCGCGGCGATCTCTTTGAGCTTGCGAACCGCGTCGTTGGCAGCGGCGAAGTTCGTGCGCGTCATCGTGAACGACGTATTGCTGCCGAACTGCCCCAGTGTCCAGGGCAGCCCCCGGCTCGAATCACCGCGCACGATCTCGCAGTTCTCCCAGTCGCACTTGAGCACCTCCGCGGCGACCCGTGACGTCGTCGAGTACGAGTACGTGCCGAGGTTCCCGACTCCGGAATGAATGTTCAACTTTCCTTCCGGCGTGAGCACGACCAGCCCGTCGAATCCGCTGGCGCCTGCTGAGTGGAACGCCTGCCCAACGCCCACCCCGCGGACTTTGGATCCGTTGCGTTCGCCGCTGCGCGCACGGCGCTCCTCCCATCCGAAGCGCTCAGCGCCCTGCTCCAACGCCTCGCGCATATAAGCGCTCGTGATGCCGCTACGGTTACTGCCGTAGAGGGACTCATGGGTCGGCGCGTTGATGTGCCGAATCGCGACCTGGTCGAGACCGAGCTGCTTCGCAGCCTTGTCCAGCAGCGGCTCAACAGCGGTCGCCATCTGATTCTGGCCCGGGCCCCTCTGCGCTCCGCGCGGAGGCGTGTTGGTCAGCACCGACATCCCCCGGTAGCGCATGTTTAGGGGCGTGTACACGATCGAGATCGCACTGGCAGCCGCGTTCATGTCGCCACCGCCCTGGTTCGGTCCGTTCTCCTGCACGATGTACACGTCGATGGCCGTAATTCGGCCGTCGTCCCGGAATCCCATCTTGATGCGACCCTGGAAGCCGGGTCGCGCCGAACCGAGGAAGTACTCCTCGGTGCGGCTGATTCTCATGAGCACCGGCTTCTGGACCTTGCGCGACATGTGCGCCGGAATCGAGAGTAGCGGGTAAGGTCCGCCCTTAGATCCGAAACCACCACCGCAATACTCGGCGATGTAGACCAGATCCTCCGGTTCGATGCCGATGTACGCGGCGATTCCCGGATGCACGAAGCTTTGGCTCTGGGTCGATGCGTGCAGATAGCACTTGCCGTTTTCCCAGTACGCCATCGCGGTTCGCGGCTCCATCGAGTGATGCGATGTGCCCGCGGTCACGAAGGTCTCGTCCAAGATGATGCTCGCTTCGGCAAAGCCCGCGTCGATGTCGCCATACGACCATTCGGTGCCGGGTTCGCCCATTGGCAACTGGCCTTCGCCCGCGGCCGCGAAGTCTTCCTCGGTCCACTTCCGCTCTTGAACCTCACCCGATACGACCGTGTTCCCGTCCGTGCGCGCGTTGGGGCCGCCCGGTCGCAGGCTCTCGAGCGGATCCACACAGAAGGGCAGCGGCTCGAGGTCGAGCACGATCGCGTCGATCGCGTCCTGGGCGATGGTTTCGGTGACCGCGGCCACGGCCAAGATCGGCTCGCCGACGAAGTGAGGCTCGTCGGTCAGAATGTTATTGGCTGGGCCGGCCTGCTCCGGAACTTCGTCCGCCCTCAAGATGGCCACGACTCCGTCCATCGCGAGCGCCGCGGTGGCGTCGACGCCCCGAACACGACAGTGCGGCATCGGGCTCTTGAGCAGGCGGCAGAAGAGCATGCCGTCCCTGCGGAAGTCCTCTGCGTATTTCGCGCGACCCGTCACCTTTCCGTAGATGTCGGGTGGTGCGTAGTCCTTTCCAAGTAAGTCAGCCATGCTATGCCTCGCTCGCGGCACGCATCACGCCGTTCAAGTAGTGATCGTAGGCGCCGCACCGGCACAAATTGCCCGCCATCGCTTCGCGGGCCTCCTGCCGGGTTGGATTCGGATTCGCGCGCAGCAGCGCCACCGCGGACATCACCTGGCCCGAGGTGCAGAAGCCGCACTGCGGACCCAGTTCGTCGACGAAGGCCTGCTGTACCGGATGCAGGGTGCCGTCCGGACTCTCGAGTCCCTCGACGGTAGTGATCTCTCGGTCGCGCACGCGATGCGTAAGCGTCGAACACGAGTAGTAGTTCACGTCGTCGATCAGCACGGTGCACGCGCCGCATTCACCGCGGTCGCATCCGAGCTTGGTGCCGGTGAGGCCGAGCTTATAGCGCAGCGTCATGGCTAGCGTTTCACCCGGCAGTACGTCGACGCGGCGCACCTGGCCGTTCACGGTCAAGGAAAGCAGCCGCTCTACGCCACCGGTTTGGGCTGGCAGTGGTGTCGTACATCCAGCTCCGAAGTACGACATGCCAGATACTGAGACACCGGACGCGATCACTCCCTTGATGAAGTCACGACGCGACCAACTCGAATGCGTCGTCGCAAAGGCGACCGTCGTGCCCGGCGAGTCTGACGAGTCCATCTCGCTCACATCTCTACTCCCGTCTGAGGCACTAGAGGCATGGTACGCCGTGTAGCGGGAACGGACAACCGCGAACAGGTAGCGGGACGTCTCCGCGGAAACGCTTTGCGGCCGTTTCGCGGCAGGCGGTACATCAGGCGCTAACTTGGGCGAGTCGTTGCCATCCCCCCCGCGTACGCTCTTGACCAACCCAACCAAGTTCTTCGTGTCCTCCATGGCCGCCCAACCTTTGACGATCTGGCCCCGCGCTGTCCTCTCAACCTCCGGGTTAGGATCTGAGTCGAAGTGCTGGTCGGGCTGGACGCAATGGACGAAATACGGTGCAGCCCTACCTTCCCCGTCATGACCGAGTTCTTCCAGATCGAGTGGGTACAGCGGACCATCCTCATCGTGGGCGGCGTGCTGGTAGGCTTGCTGCTCGAACGGGTCGTCGTCACGCGTGCTCATCGCATCGCGAAAAAGACGCGCTTCAAGTGGGACGATCTGATCGTCGAGTCGGTGCGAGGGGTACCGACGATTTGGCTCACGTGCGCTGGCATCTATCTGGCGCTGAGCGTTGGAACGCTCGATCCGCTGCTCGCGAGCACCGTGTTGAGCGTGCTCACGGTTGTCTTGATTGGCTCCGTTGCGATCGCAGGCATGCGCGCGACGGGGGCTGCTGTGGAGATGCTCTCAGGCCGCGCAGAAGGAGCGATCGGCTCCCTCACGCTCGTGGTGAACACGGCTCGACTCGCCGTAGGCGTGATCGGCGTCTTCATCATTCTGCAGAACCTCGGCATCGACATCACGCCGCTCATTGGGGCACTGGGAATCGGTGGCCTCGCGGTCGCGCTCGCGCTGCAGGATACGCTCGGCAACCTCTTTGCCGGCGTTCAGATCATTCTCTCCAAGCAGGTCCGACCACAGGACTATGTGCGACTCGACTCGGGCGACGAGGGCTGGGTCACGGACGTGAAGAGCCGTAACACCACGATCCTCACGTTCCCCGACGGCAACCTCTTGGCGGTGCCGAACACACTGTTGGCGTCCTCGGTGGTGAAGAACTTCAGCATGCCGCGCAAGGCGCTCTGGGTCAGCGTGGAGGTGGGGGTGAGCTACGACAGCGATCTCGAGCATGTGGAGCAGGTGACACTCGAGGTCGCGGGTCAGGTTTTGGCATCCGTAGATGGCGGCGGCTCGGTCGAAGACCCGGTCGTACGTTATCACACATTTGGCGACTCCAGCATCAATTTCGAGATCCGAATGCAGGTGCGAGAGTTCGAAAGTCAGGGGCCCGTTCGGCACGAATTGATCAAGCGTTTGCACGAACGCTTCAACGATGAGGGGATCGAAATCCCGTTCCCCATCCGCACTGTGCTCATGCCGGGCGCCGAGGGCGTGTAGCTCCCTGTCACGCGGGGATCTATCTGCATCGTCCCCTAGAACCCTTGCCGAGGTAAAAGGTTGGCGAATCAGCCGCGGCTCGCCACGGAGTCGATCACGGGCCGAAGGCCGTATCAGGAAGACACCGTGCTCGCGCAGGCGCTTTCAGACGCACGCACGCTCGTCGCCGTAGCGGACGGGATGGGTGGTCACACCGCGGGCGACGTCGCCAGTGCACTGGCGATCGAGACCCTCCTGGCTGCTCTCGAGGATGGCAAGGACCTGGAGCTAGGGTTCGGGCTGACCATCCGCTAACTAGCAAAAGGGGCCTGTCAGCTCGGCGCTAGCGGCCGATCTTCTCCCCCATCGGCCATGGCGCGCCTTGGTCTCCCGCGGGGACTTCGCCGATCCCCATGTAGACGAATTTCTGCACGCGCTTCCCCTCGTAGGTCTCGGTCGTGTAGATGTTGCCCTGGGAGTCCGTGGCGATGGAGTGCACGGCGAAGAAGAGGCCTGGCTGGCGACCGCCGTCGCCGAAGCTCGTCAGCACCTCGAGCGACTCACGCTCAATGATGTACACCTTCATGTTCTTGCCGTCCGCGAGGTACATGTACTGCTGGTTGGGGTCCCTCGAGAATGCGATATCCCAGGTCGAGCCGTCGCCCATCGTCATCGGCGCGATCCGCTTTTCGGCCACGAACGTGCCGTCCTTGCGGAAGACCTGAATCCGGTCGTTGGGGCGATCGCAAACGTACACCAGCCCGTCCGCCGTCGGCTCAGCGCAATGCACTGGGCTCCGGAACTGCTGGATGAGCGGCGCATTGGGGTCATAGCTGCCGGTGTATTCATCGCTGGGCACGTTGCCGTAGGCTCCCCAGAATCGCTTGATGGCTCCCGTGTTGATGTCGACGACCGCGACGCGCTTGTTGCTGTAGCCGTCTGCTATGTACACCTCATCGTTCTCCGCGTCGAAGGAGATCTTGGCCGGCCGACCGAAGTGCTCGGTCGAGGTGCTGCCGCGGTCCGTGCCCGGCGTACCGTACTGCGCGAGAAACCGGCCGGTGTTCGTGAATCTCAGGACATGGCCGTCACCGTTTCCGTTTCCGCCGATCCAGACATTGCCGAAGGGGTCGATCGATATGCCGTGGTTGGACGTCGGCCAACTGTAGCCTTCTGCGGGGCCTCCCCAAGAGTCGATCAACACGCCGTCGGGATTGAAAACCAGCACGTACGGTGCGGGCGAGCAGCACTCGCTGGTGGGCGGATCCTGGGCGGCACCGATCTCGGTGCGCGCGTTGAGAGGCGCCTGCCGGTGGATGATGTAGACGTTGTCGGCAGCGTCGATGCCAACGCCCACCACCGACCCGAGGACCCAGTGGTTCGGCAGAGGCTGGGGCCAGAACGGATCGACTTCGAAGATGGGCGCCATCACTGCGTTCTCATCAAGGACCGTGGCGGTATCCTCGATCGCGTTGGCTACGAAGGCCAGCGTCGTGATTGAAAGAAGGAGTGCGAGTCCGTAGACCAGATTGCGCTTCATGATGCATCCCCCGAGCGGGACAGGAGTCATTGGAACGCTACGCGCCGCGCGTGCGTCCGGCAATCGGGTCTGGACTTGAGCCGCCCGGTGCCCGACAGTGCGTGCCATGAGACGCACAGCCGCGATTGTCGTAGCCCTCGTTCTCCTGCTTCCGTCCTGGCCGGAGGCGCATGAGATACCCGCCGACGTCACAGTACAGGTGTTCGTCGCGCCGGAAGGCGGCATGCTGCGATTGTTGGTACGCACGCCGCTATTCGCGATGCGTGAATTCGACTTTCCCGTGCGGGACCCGGGCTACCTGGAGATCGCCGAGTCCGACCCGCTGATTCATGATGCCGCGGTCCAGTGGATCGGGAACTACATCCGGCTGTACGAAGGCGCGGAGGCTTTGCCCGCGCTCGAGCTCGTGGCAGCACGAATTTCGTTGCCCAGTGACGGCTCTTTCGCCAGCTACGAGACCGCGCTGGCGGGCGTGAGGTCGCCGCCGCTCGATGCGGACGTCGACTTGCCGCCGGCGCAGGCGTTGCTGGACGTACTCTTCGAGGTCCCGATTGCCTCCGACCAATCGGAGTTCTCGATCGATCCGCAGGTGGCTCATCTCGGCCTGCGCACCGTCACGGTGCTGCGATTCGTGCCCGCGGGAAGGCCGGAGCGCGTCTACCAATACACGGGTACTCCGGGGCTCGTGCGACTCGACCCGCGTTGGTTTCAGGCCGCGTTCCGCTTCGTGGTTCTCGGCTTCGAGCACATTCTGGACGGCCTCGACCATCTACTCTTCCTCTTCTGCTTGGTCGTGCCCTTCCGGAGCTTCTGGGCGCTCGTGCCCATCGTCACGTCGTTCACCGTGGCGCACTCGATCACCCTGATCGCTGCCTCTATGGGCCTGGCGCCCAACGCACTCTGGTTCCCGCCGCTCATCGAGACCCTGATCGCGCTTTCGATCGTCTTCATGGCGTTCGAGAACATCCTTGGTGCCAAGCTCAATAGGCGGTGGCTGATCGCGTTCAGCTTTGGCTTGATCCACGGATTCGGTTTCTCGTTTGCGCTTTCCGAGTCGCTGCAGTTCGCCGGCGCGCACCTGCTGACCTCGCTCTTTTCCTTCAACATTGGCGTCGAGCTGGGCCAGCTCTTCGTGCTCGCGATCACCGTGCCTATCCTGGCTCTGCTCTTCCGCAAGGTTCTGCCGGAGGTGGGCGGCACAGTGGTGCTCTCAGCGGTGTTGGCTCACACCGGGTGGCATTGGATGACCGAGCGAGGCGGGCAGCTCTTGCGCTACGACTTCCGCGTGCCGGTGCTCGATGCCGCCTTCGCAGCGACGCTCCTTCGCTGGCTAATGCTGCTGCTCATTGTGGGCGGAGCAGCCTGGCTGCTGCGTCTCGCCTTCGACTGGCTGAGCGCTCGCCGGCCAGCTATGACGACGCCTGACCTCGACGGAGACTAGAGCTAACTCAGCGCACCCTGAAGTTGATCGGGAACTGTACCCAAACCGTGATTTTCTGCTCGCGTTGCAGGGCCGGCGAGAAGCGGAAGTGTTCGGCCACCCGTAGTGCCGCTTGGTTGAGGCTCGAGTGACCTGATGTCTTCGCGATGCGCGTATCCGCGACCCGTCCGTCCTCGTCGATCAAGAACCAGACCTGGATGGAACCGCCGACCCCGGCGTCCTTCAAAAGCGGAGGGTACTCGGCGATCAACAGTCTCGTGAGCTCTGGGACGTTGAGGATGCTCGGCGCGACCGTGAACGGCGTGAAGGAAGGCCCGTCGCTCGCCTCTTCGGCGACCGGCTCCGGCGGAGGCGGAAGTGACACAACCGGGTTGTCTTCGAAAGTGGTCAACGCCATGGTGACGTCCTCGTCGATGTCTGCGGGGCCAACCGTCGGAATGGCCGGGCGAGGAATGTCTGGGGGAGGGGGAGGAATCACGATCTCCGCTGGAATCGCAACTAATTCGATGGTCGCGTCGGTTGACGAGAACACTTCCGCCTCAGCCGCCGGTCAGAAAATGAACACACATGCGTGGATCGTGAAGGCTGCGATGTAGCTCCACCGCCGAACGGTCTTGTACTGGCGCTTCACGACTGCCTGCGCGTCGTGCTCGATGGGGCGAAACGGCTCGACCGGTCGCACCCAGAGTAAGTCCTGGGCCAGGCCTGGCATTGGGAGTGCCGACAGGACGCTCCATACGGCCGACGAGAACAGTCCAGACACGGCGCCGAACCGCACAACCAGCCAGTCCAGGATGGCCGCGGGAGGACCCGCCACGACAGCGATGAGCCAGTGAACGGGCGTCAACAAGGGCGCCAACCGCGCCCAGAGTGGGTCGAGGTCGAGCAAGACGAGGTAGTCGAGCAACCACGGAAAGCGTCTCTCTAGTGCCGGGTATGTGTCGCAGCAGCCTTCCAACAGCCCCCGAGGCGAAGAGCCGTGTCTGAGCGCCCGCAGGAATGGTCCCGAGAGGAAGTCGTCGCCCTGCTCCAGCAGGTCGATCTCTTCGAGGGACTCCCGGACGATGACTTGAACGCGATTGCGGCCATCGTTGGTGGTCGCACGATTGAACCCCGCGAGGCACTCTTCGAGGAGGGTGAGCCTGGCGACGCCTTCTGCACCGTCTTTCGGGGCGCGATCGAGATTTCGAAGGCGCGCGCGGATGGGACCGAAGAGAAGCTCGCGGTCCGCCGCAAAGGGGACGGCTTCGGTGAGATGGCGCTTCTGAACGAAGCGCCTCGTTCGGCGACGGCAAGAGCTACCGAACCCACGCAGCTGGTGAGTGTGTCGCGGGACGACTTCCAGCGACTTCTCGGCGGGGATTCGTTCGCACTGCACATGATGCGCGCGCTCTCCAAGGCGCTGCGCGCATTAAGTGTTCGGTTTGCGAACGCCCAGTCGGAGCAGGACAGCGGCGGAGACGTGCCCGCCGACGCGTTTGCGGTGAGTCGTGTGATACAGGCGGGCATGCTCCCTCGAGTCGCGCCCAAGGTGGATGGGCACGATATCGCGGCTGGCACTACCACCGAGGTAGACGGGCGCGGTGCTTCCGTCTGGGACTGGATCCAGCTCGCGGACGGACGGCCACACGCTGCTGAGCATCGACGTGCCGCAGGACGGCTTTCCGGCCGCGCATCACTTGGGTACTTCCCGGGCGGTCGTTCGCGCGGTGGCTTCGGGGACCTCGTCGGTCGCCGACCTGCTGCGAGGCTCGAACGAGGCGCTCGCTGCAGGCGGCGTGGACGGCATGGATCAGTTGGTCCAGATGGGTGTTCTGGTCGTGGACCCTGACGGCCTGGAGTGGGGATGTGCCGGGAAGGTTCCCGGAGGGATCATTCGCCGCGATGGCAGCTTCGAGCAGCTTGGAGCCAAGGGGCCGCCCCTCGGCATGATGGGCGACGTTCAGTACAACAGTCAGCGCTTCCCGATGGGCGCGGGCGCCACCGCCTTAGTCCTGTCGCACGGATCGCAAGGCCTGTTCCTGGGTGCTGCCGACCTTCTCGCGCAGCTCCACGGGAAGCCTGCGGGCGACATCGTGAGCTCGCTGCACAAGGCGATCCGAAAGGCGCAGGGCGACGAGCGAAGCGAGACATCAGTGCTCTACGTGAGGAAGCACTAGGGAGCCTCTGAACAAGTAGAGCGCGCCACCCCAACACCAAGTGCGAAAACACTTGAGGGTCTGTGGGGTTACGATGGCACGGCCCCATCTCCGTCGTTGGGGCTCCTAGCCGTAGCGACGGCTATGGCGTCGTCGCCCCGCCTAGGATCTGGAGCCGTGGCACCGTAACGCGGCGTGCTCTACTTGTTCAGAGGCGCCCTAGCCGCTCTTGGAGGAGCGAGACAGATGGCAGTGACAGAAAAGGACGTGCGCAAGGCACTCAAGGAGGTCAAGGATCCCGAGCTCGGACTCGATCTGGTGGTGCTCGGGTTGATCTACGACATCGAAATCGATGATGCCGAGGTCAAGGCCACGATCTCGCTCACGTCTCCGGGCTGCCCGGTTGCGGGTCAGATCGTCGAGGACGTGAGGACAGCGATCGAAGGGGTCGATGGCGTCGACGACGTGGAGGTCGAACTCACCTTCGAGCCTCCTTGGACGCCGGACCGTATTGCGCCGCTCATCAGGGCCTCGCTCGGGCTTTGAGGTAGGTGAGGTCGCCCCGTGACCATTGCCAGTCGTCTGGCATTCCATAGATTTATTACACTCTGGCGTTGACCGGAATAAAAGTGTGATAAACAAGAGAGCCCCATGTCGCCGTTCACCGAAGATGAGCTGAAAAAGAAGGTCCACGAAGGCTACATCGTCGAGTCCCCCGAGGAGATGACCGAGGGGTACAGGAAGGCTCTCGTGGTGCAGCTGACGGTTCAGGCCGACACCGAGCTCATGAGCGCGCCGGCGTATTGGATGGCAGCTCGCTACGCGCCGTCCACCAACACGCAGGTCAGCGCGCACGCGATTATCCAGGACGAGCTGGCCCACGCTAACATCGGGTACCGGTTGCTCGAGGACATCGGCGAGTCCAAGCAGCACCTGGTCTACGGCCGACAGCCCCACGAGTTCAAGCATCCGTACGGTTTCGACCAGCCGTTGGACAACTGGGCGGAGCTCGTGGTCGCCAACGGATTCTTCGACCGTGCCGGCATCTGTCTCTTGTCCGACGTCTTCCAGAACACGTCGTACGGCCCGCTCAAACGGGCTCTGGTGAAGGTGGATATGGAGGAGACTTTTCACTTGCGCCACGGCGAAGTTTGGATGCGGAGGCTGACCAAGGCCGGTGGGGAGGCGAAGGACCTCGTGCAGCGCGCGGTGGACTGGATGTTCCCGATGACCATCGAGTGGTTCGGGCTGCCGGACGCCCTGAAGCGTCACTCTGGTCAGCTGGGATACAAACTCAAGGCCCTAACGAACGACCAGCTACGCCAGACCTGGATGGCGTCCACGGTCCCGCTCTGCGAACAGCTCGGGCTGAACGCTCCCGCGCATTGGGACGAGCAACGGGGGGAGTACGTGCTCGAGTACCCGTTCCCGTGCCAGTACGATGTGGCCGACAAGCGCTGGGCCTTCGACGCGGGCGAGATCTCTTGGGATGACGTGTTCAAGCGCTGGAAGGGCCGCGGTCCCATGAACGAGATCTACGTTGAGTCGATACAGCGCTCACGCGGTGACGTCGGGCGTTGGCTGAACGGCACGGTCGCGTGACGGAGTGAGCGACTCGACACCTCTTCCGGTGCTGGGTGCACGCCGCTCCGGCCTGCCCACTCATGTCACGACTCACATGAGCGGCGGCCGCGACGTGTGGACCGGGCCCTTGCAGTCGATCCCCGCTGATCCGCTGGCGGCGACCTGGGCCGCAATCGACGAGGTCCTCGACCCGGAGATTCCGATCAGCCTGGTCGAGCTCGGACTGATCTATGGAGTGGAGCTCGACGACGGAGTCGTGACGGTCCAGCTGACCTTCACCGCTACGGCGTGCCCCTGCATGGAGTTCATCCACGAGGACATTGAGGACCGTTTGGCGCTGGAGCCGTGGGTCGACCGCGTCGAAATCGTCGAGGTGTGGGACCCTCCATGGACCAACGAGAGAATCACAGCCGAAGGGCGAGCAAAGCTAAAAGAGTTCGGCGTCGGCGTCTGACTAAGAAGGTTGTTGAAGATCGATGATAGAGATCACCTACGACGTTTTCGCGCGTAAGAACCGGGGGGACCAGCTCTCGCACGTCGGCTACGTGGACGCGCTCGATGACGAGACCGCGAAAGTGCATGCCTGGACGACGTACTCCGAAGAAAATTGGTTCGAAATGTGTGTGGTACAACGCTCGCAGATCATTCCAGTAAACCGCGACGATGGCCCGTTCGTGAAGGCGCGCGGAGGTCCGGAATGAGTGATGCGATCAACGTCGACGCGCTCAGCGACGGAGGCAGAGCAGCGCTCGAGCGCCTGATCCTGTCGTTGGCGGACAGCAAGCGGCTCATGGGGATCAGGTACTCGGATTGGATACTCGGTTCGCCTTCGGTCGAGACGGGGATCGCGACATCATCCATGACCCAAGACGAGTGGGGGCACGCGCGTCTGTTGTATGCGATGCTCAAGCAGCTGGACATCGACCCGGTTCCGATCGAGCATGACCGAACGGCCGAAGCGTATGCCAACCTGAGCGCGCTCGACGAGCCGTTCGAGGACTGGGCTGCGTTGGTTGCCTCGATGGTGATCGTGGACGGGGCGCTTTCGGTGGCGCTTGATGCGTTCTCCGAGGGCGCATTCGCGCCCGCACGCCAAAGGGTACCGAAAATGCTTGCCGAGGAGCGTTTCCACGTCAGCCTCGGAGTCGCGTGGTTCCGGCGGCTCGCAGCCGCATCGGAAGAGGCGCGCGCGTTGTTGCGCGCGGCAACGGACCGGCAACTTCCTGCTGCTCTGGTTTGGCTGGCGGCAGACGATGAGTCGTCCCGGGAATTGGTCGAGCTCGGTGTCATGCCGCCGCCGGAGTCTCTTACGACGGCGTTCAGGGCGTCCGTGAGGGACGTACTGGCGGAAGGCGACGCTGATGTCAACGCGTATTTCGACGCTGCGGGCCCTGCGTCGGACTGGGACTCGACGCGCGGACGAGCACCTGGTCAGCCCGACGCAGATTCTGTCGATCGTGCGCGCGGCGCCAAGAATCGCGCTCTGTTCGTCGAGTAGTGCCCGTCGAACCGCCGCGCGGGCCAGACGGAAGGAAGGCTCGGGAACAGGAGGCGCCGGACATGTTGCCGCGAAGCCCGCAATGCCC
>Ga0208879_1000820_pt1 | contig 31100 bp, 18 predicted proteins | sample Knorr_S15_td_Bot_FD_185605 | JGI IMG/M metagenome (GOLD analysis project Ga0208879, IMG submission 185605) | Marine microbial communities from Southern Atlantic Ocean transect - Knorr_S15_td_Bottom_ad_5009_LV_A (SPAdes) (version 2) | ecosystem: Environmental > Aquatic > Marine > Oceanic | place...
ATCTGGTTCTATATCTGATTGCTTAACTGTTTATTATGAGTCTGGCTGTACAGATGCTAGTGCTTGTAATAATGATGAAACTGCCACTGATGATGATGGTTCATGTGAATATCCATCAGGTTGTGATGATACCTGTGGTTCAACCGCTGAACTTGATGACTGTGGTGTTTGTGGTGGTGATAATTCCTCATGTACAGATTGTGCTGGTATAGTAAACGGAAACTCATATGTAGATGTGTGTGGTGAGTGTAATGATGATTCAGGTGATGATTGTACTGCTAATCAATCTCAGTCACAAGCATTCTATTATTTTGATTCAGTCACATTGAATGGCATGTCTCTTGAGAGTGGTGATTATATATTAGCATACTACAATGAAATACTTATAGGTGGAGCTGAATGGGCTGGTTCAAATACTATTCTTGTGGTTATGGGCCTAGATAATACTCCATTTACTGAGGGCTATATTTCGACTGGTGAAACTCCTGATATAGTGATTTATGATTCATCTACGGGTGAATATATTTCTTCGCTGGCTGAATACTTACCACCCTTTGAAAGTAATGGGATCTATGTTAATCTAGTTCTTGATATTATAGATGATTGTAATGGCGATCTTGGTGGAGCAGCATTTAGAGATAGTTGTGAAGATTGTTCAGGTGGTCTAAATGGTCATGTAGCTGATTCTAATGATCCTGATGGTGATGGTGTTTGTAATAATGGTGCATTTAATGGAGATGAAGATAACTGTCCAGATACCGCAAATGCTGATCAGCATGATTATGATGGTGATACTGAAGGTGATGCCTGTGACGCTGATGACGATAATGATGGTGTATTAGATGGTGATGATTCTTCAGATAATGATGAATTTGTATGTTCAGATTCAGATAACGATACTTGTGATGAGTGTGCTAGCGGTACATATCAAGATCCATCTAATGATGGTCCAGATTCTGATGGAGATGGCGTATGTGATGCAGGTGATGCTTGCCAGGGTGGTGATGATAGTTACGATTCTGATGGCGATGGTATGCCAGATGATTGTGATGTAGATCATGAACTCCATGATGGTGCTAACCTAATCTCATTCTTTGCGCTTCCTGAAAGCACTGAAGTTTCAAATATATTTTCCGAATTAGGTGATAATGCGAATGGTGTTATTGGAGAATCAGTTGTATCTGCTAACTTCGGTGACGGTAACTGGATAGGTAGTTTGACTAACATCGAAGATGATGGTGGCTACTGGTTGAAGATTTACAATGATGCAGATCTTCAAACTCAAGGGTCGCCAACGGGTGCAGTAAGCTACTCTCTAAATGAAGGTAACAACTTAGCATCTTACTCTTATGCTGTTGATCAATATATAGAAGATGCTCTACCTGCTGGTGTTCAATCCGGTTTCTACGGAATATCTGGTGAAGGTATTGCAGCTCTAAATATTGGTGGCGAATGGGTTGGTTCATTAGAAGCCTTTGAAGGTGGAAATGGTTACTGGTTAGTTGCTTATCAAGCACTTGAATTCTCATACAATGAGCCTTCAAGGGATAACTTATCACGGTCAATTGCAAAACAACGCAAAATGCCTAAAGTGCCAACTGCATATCAATATGTACAATCACAAAACCAGGCATTCTTCTTCGTAAAAGATGCGTCTGTTCATGGTGAAGCACTTGAAGATGGTGACTGGATTGTTGCATACAACGGTGATGTTGTTGTGGGTGCCCGTATGTGGAATGGTGAATATACCGATATCCCTGCAATGGGTTATGAAGCAAATAACAGCAATACAGCTGGATACTCAGAAATGGGTAGTCATATTAGCTTTAAAGTATATGATGCTTCTGAAGGTGAACTTGTAGATATGAACTTGAATGATGGTGAAAATGTATGGACAAATAACGCAATGACGGTTGTGTCTATGTCTGATATCGTGATACCAACTGAAGTTAGTTTATCTAGAGGGTATCCAAATCCATTCAATCCATCAATTACAATTAGCTATGATGTTCCTGCAGATATGGATGTTAGCTTAATGGTGTATGATATTAGAGGACGAATGGTTGCAGAGCTTGTTAATGGAATGAGAGATCAAGGTCGCTACGATGTGATTTGGGATGCTGAAAATCAATCTAGTGGTGTATACTTCATGAAGTTAGTTGCTGGCAATACAATGAAGACTCAAAAAATGATGTTAGTTAAATAAACTAACTGTCATCTTAGATTCTAAGAATGCCGCAGATTATTCTGTGGCATTCTTTTTTACCAATGGAATAATATATTAATTAATGTTATTATTGTTTCTGTGGAAGTTTGGGAATCCCTAAATTTCCACCCCATTTATTAACACATATTTAAAATAGGAAGAGATATTACAATGAAGAGAGGTATAAAGTATTTAACTCTATTGACTTCATCTCTTTTGCTTATATCATGTTTTGAAGCAGATACTGCCAATTTAGAAAAAGCAATCAGTAAAGTTCAAGACAATCAAAAGATTATTTTGCAGAAGATAGAATCAATAGAAAAGGGACAGCAGGCATTAAAGAAAAATTTAGCGTCTAATAGTAAAGCTGATAAGAAACAAGATAAAAAACCTAAGGCTGACCCCAATAAGGTATATAATGTAGCTGTTGGAAACTCGGTTGTAAAGGGTAATCCCAATGCAAAAGTTACCATAACGGAGTGGATGGACTTCCAATGACCATACTGCGCACGGTCTGTCAGTATGGTGGACGATATCCTAAAGAAGTATCCTAACGATGTTAAAGTGGTGATTAAGAATTTCCCATTATCTTTTCATAAACAAGCGATGAAAGCTGCAAAGTATGTTTTGGCTGCGAAAAATCAAGGTAAATATGATGAATTATATCATAAAGTCATGGATAATTATCGCCAGTTGAAAACAAATGAAGACCTACCCCTTCAACTAGCAGGTGAACTTGGCTTGGATGTAGAGCAATTAAAACGTGATGCCGATTCTCCTGCCATTGCTAACCAAATTCAAACGGAGATTGATGAACTTAAAAATTCAGGAATTCCACGAATGTCTGTCCCTAAATTCCTAATCAATGGGAAAGAGCCTCAAGGTAGAACTCTAGATGCTTTTTCTGCAGTTATTGATGCAGAGCTCAAAAAAGCAAAATAGTTCTCTTAAATATTAAAAAACGTTTAGAAAAAGCTCCAATTAAATTTGGAGCTTTTTCTTTTATTATCGACGAGAAATTAATAAATTATTGAGTTTTACACCTAATAAAAGATGCACTTTAAGTATGGAGAACAATGATAAATAATTATAATTATATCATTTGTGTAATAATAATTACATTTCAGTGGGTTTGTGGACAGGAACCTCCTGTGGAATTTCAATACAATCAATCTACTTTACAGGCATTCTATTTTTTTACAGATGTCACGCTAAATGGTACACCTATCGAATCAGATGATTGGGTGGCAGCATTCAACGGGGATGTTTGTGTCGGGGCAAGACAGTGGGATACAAGTAATTGTGGTGGTGGTATTTGTGATGTGCCTATTATGGGGAATGATGGTTCAGAAATTACTGCTGGGTATATGCAGAATGGAGACATCCCAATGTTTAAAATATATGATACATCATCGGGAAATTATTATGATGCAATACCACCTGAAATAGTTGACCCATGGGCAATCAGTTTTTTCTCTATAAATGATTTATTGGAGGCTACTTGGTCAATAAATTTTGCTGATTTTCAGTATAATGGCTCTATTACATCAGAAGTACACATCAATGGAGTAGCGATAGGCTCAGAGGAAGATATGTTGGCCGCTTTTGTAAATGGAGAAATAAGGGGTGTAGTTAATGGATTGGAATCACCATTTGGAAATATAGTCTTTCCAATTATGATTTATAGTAATGAGTCATCTGGTGAAACCCTTGAATTTATATATTATGATTCATCATCGAATTTATATTTACAATTAATTGAGACGCTTGAATTTATTTCTGATATGACTGAGGGAACTGCAGTTAACCCATTTATTTTCACCATAACATCTGATGATATAGGTGGCTGTACTGATTCTAGTGCATGTAATTACAATGGTGGTGCCACTGATGATGATGGTTCTTGTGAATATGCATTAACAAATTTTGATTGTGATGATAATTGTACTGTTAATATTGATTGTTTGGGTGAGTGTGGTGGATCTGGTTATGCTGATAACTGTGGAGCCTGTGATTCTGATTCCTCTAATGATTGTGAGCAAGATGCATGCGGAACATGGGGTGGTGATGTTGGAGATGCAGATGGTGATGGCCTATGTGATACAGACGATGCAGAGCCTGATTGTGCAACCAATGATACCGATAGTTGTGGTGAATGTGGGGGAAATGAATTTAATACTAGTAACTGCTTACGTATTGATACACATTATGTAAATAATTTTTCTATAAACAGTATCTATCCAAATCCATTTAATCCAGTGGTAAATATTGATTTGAGTATTGATATTGTTGGACATCTCCAATTATCTGTTTTTACCATTGAAGGAATACAAATTAAAACTATCTATAATGGGCCTTCCTTTGCTGGTGAATCAACATTTACATGGAGACCTGAAAATAGAGCAAGTGGAGTTTATTTTATTAGTGCAGTAATTGATGATCAAGTGAAAACTCAGAAATTGTTATTTTTAAAATAATTATGATTGTTTCATTAATATTTAATAGTATCAATTTTTGTGAGAGAAGGCACGAAATTCATGTAAAAAATGGTGATATATTTCTCTTGTTAGCAAGAATAAAAGGTGATAATTAGTTGGCAAGAATAATAAAAATTGTGATGTCCATTATATCCTTTACTTTGGGATTTACTAGCGTCATGCCTGTTGAATTTGAATACAATCAATCAACAGAACAGGCATTTTACTTTATAATAGAAGCCAGTATAGATGGAATACCTATTGAAGAGGGTGACTGGATCGCTGCTTTTAGAGGTGATATGTGTGTAGGTGCCCGACAATGGATTGGTAACTATACAGATGTTCCTGTAATGGGTGATGATGGTGAGGATTACTCTGCGGGTTATATGCTACCCGGTGAATACCCTACATTTAAAATTTATGATCTCTCACTAAGTACAATATATTATGCCCAACCCTCGCAAAATGAAGGTTTTCCACAGGGATTGCTGGCATTTTTCGAAATTGAATCATTAGATGTGATATATGACTGTGCCAATGTATTGGGTGGTCCTTCTGTTTATGATGATTGTGGAGTCTGTGATGATGACCCCACAAATGATTGTGGCAGTGATTGCATGGGCATTTGGGGGGGTGAAGCCTTTATCGATGATTGTGGTGTTTGTTCGGGTGGGACTTCTGGACATGAGCCCAATATTGATAAAGATGACTGTGGTGTATGTTTTGGGAATAATGTAAATAATCAAGGATGTGGCTGTTTTAATCCGGGTGCCCTCGAATATTGCTACGATGCTGATGGTGATGGTTTAGGTTTTGGATCTTCTGTTGAATATTGCCAAGTGGAAGTGCCTGAAAATTGGGTACCTGATTGCCTAGACCCAGAGCCATATTGTGTAACCAATGATACGGATGATTGCGATGTTTGTGGAGGTGATAATTCTTCATGTTCGGGTTGCACAGATGAGAATGCATGGAATTACTGTATTGATTGCATAATTGAAGACGGCTCATGTATTGTTATACCTGAAGAATTCAATTATTCCCAATCAACTGCTCAAGCCTTTTATTTTGTAATAGATGCTGATGTATTAGATGTAACTCTTAATGAAAATGAAGACTGGATTGGTGTATTTAATGGTGACATCTGTGTAGGATCACGTCCATGGGAAGGAACATTTACTTCTGCACCAGCTATGGGTGATGATGGCTCAGAGTGGACAGAAGGATATTTACAGAATGGAGATTATCCCACATTTAAAATATTTGATGCATCCGAAAATACATATTTTGAAACAGAAGCAATGAATATTTACATTCCAGATCAATATACATCTCGAGAGTATAATGGGTGGGAAAATTTTGGATTCTTTGAAATTGAACGCCTTCGTGCACTAGTTCCCGATTGTGCCAACATTGTAGACGGCAATGCCTACGAAGATGAATGTGGTGAATGTGTTGGAGGAACCACTGGGCTGCAAGACGGGTGGGCAATAGATTGTGCAGGGGAATGTTTCGGTGATGCTGCATTGGATAATTGTGCTATTTGTTCTGGTGGACAAAGCGGACATGTTGCCAATTCTGATAATATTGGATGTGGTTGCTTCGAACCCGCACCAGAAGATTATTGGTATGATACAGATGGTGATGGATTAGGTAGTGGTGAACCTGTTTCATTATGCTTGGATGATGTGTTTTCAGTTTGGGTTCAAAATAATGATGACCTTGAGCCATTCTGTCCAACAAATAACACTGATGATTGTGGAGAGTGTGCAGGGAATAATGGTGAAATGGATTGTGCCGGTATTTGTTATGGTGATACAGCCATTGATGAATGTGGTGTGTGTGGAGGTGATGGGACTTCATGTTTAGCACCAGATGCAATTTCACAATCAATAGAATTAATTGAAGATACATCATTATCTATAATGTTGACCGGTTATGACCCCAATGGTTATCCAATTACAGAATACACAATTATTTCATTACCTTCAAATGGTAATTTATCGGGTGAACTCCCATCAGTAACATATATTCCTTATACAAATTATTATGGTGAAGATAGTTTTCAATTTACAGTTTCAACCAATCAATATACTTCTGAACCTGCAATTATTAACTTAACCATACTTCCTGTGAATGATGCACCAATTGCATATGATATTCAACAAATTTTAGATGAAGATCAATTAGTACAGTTTAAACTTATTGGATTTGATATTGATGGTGATGAACTTTCGTTTGAGATTATTTCTGGTCCAAATTCAGGTCAAGCTGAAATAATTGGAGACAGTGTAACTTATATACCTAATCAACATTTTTTTGGTATTGACTCATTTGATTTTATTCTAAGTGATGGGGATGAAAACTCGAATGTAGCCACATCATTTCTAACTATAAATGAGATTAATGACCTCCCAATATTTGAGTCTATTTTAGATCAAGAAATATTTGAAGGTGAATCTTTAAACATAATTGTTAATGCAACAGATCAAGAGGATGATTATCTTGTTTATTCTGCTATAGTTGATGATAATGCTACGGTATTAGTTGAAGAATCTCAATTTACATTTACTCCACATGATTTATTTTATGGAATTATTATTGCAGAAATTAGTGTAACGGATGGTTTTGGATTTGTATCTGAACAATTTTCTATCAATGTGATTCCAATAAATGATGCACCTATATTTGAAGTAATTCCATCTCAAATTACTGATGAAGATGTGCCATTTAGTATTAATTTAAGCGCATCAGATCCTGATGGCGATGAACTTGTTTTTAGTGCTGAATCATTAGATTTTGCATCATTAAGTTTTGTTGGGTCTGAGTTAACCGTTACTCCCAATGAGAATTATTTTGGTCAGTTTTTAGCAGAATTATTTGTTTCAGATGGTGAATATTCAGATTCAGTTAGTTTTATTGTAAATGTAATTCCAATAAATGATGCTCCTGAAATAATATTTATTGAAAATCAAAATGGTATAGAAGATGATGAATTTAATCTAGAGTTATTTGCTTATGATATGGAAAATGAAGCAATTATCTTTACTGCATCATCTGATGGCAATTCTCAAGTTTCGATTATTGATAATTTCTTGGTAGTTATTCCAAACGAAAATTATTATGGAGATATTAATATTTCTATAATTGCAAGTGATGGTTCAGCAACAGATACTAAATCGTTTGTATTGAGCATTAATCCAGTAAATGACTACCCTGAGATATCGATAATAAATGACATAATTATTGATGAAGATAATTCTACAACCTTTAGAATTCTTGCCACTGACATTGATGGAGATTCACTCACATATTCAGCACACGGTGCAGATGTACTATTTGAGTATAATGGTGATTTAGTTACTGTAATTCCAAATGAAAATTTGAATGGAGTTATTGAGATTACTGCAATAGCTTCAGATAATGAATACGCTGATTCTACAATATTCTTCTTAGTTATTAATGAAGTAAATGATGAACCAATTGTTACCGCTGAAATTCTTGATATTACATTAGAACAAAATAGTGATATGTATTCTATAAATTTATCAGATCATTTTTATGATGTTGAAAATGGGGTTGATTTGGAATATACTGTATTTGAAAATCATCCCGCTATTGAAGCAGATATTGATAATTATTCCTTAAATCTAATACCAATACCAAATGAAATTGGTTTAGCTGTTATTACTGTTACTGCAAGCGATAATGTTGCCCGGGCTGTGGCAAGTATTAATTTTGAAGTAAATGTGATTGCAGTTAATCAACCTCCAGTTGTGAATGATATGACCTTAACTACTGATGAAGATTCAGAATTAGTATTCATATTAGATGCGTCAGATGAAAGCTCAGAATTAGTAATTAGTATTTTGTCAGGTCCGTCAAATGGTGAAATAACTTATATATCTGGCCTTGAAATAGCTTATCTGTCTGATGAAAATTATTTTGGGTCTGATGAAATTATATTCTCTATCTCAGATGGAGAACTTTCATCCGAATTAACTGTAAATATTGATATTGAATCTGTTAATGATGCACCATATTTTGTTACCACTGCATTAGAAGATGTAGCTGAATTAAGTGAATTTTCTCAACTTATTGAATATGAAGATGTTGATGGTGAAAATAGCTTAGTTGATCTTTCACTTGTAATGGGACCATCGTGGGTAGCTGTGTATGGTGACTATTTTGAAGGTTCACCCTCAGGTTCAGATGCGGGTATATATACTATTATGCTTAAAGTTGATGATGGTAATGATGCTAGTACGATGGAGTTTGATCTTACCGTTATCAATTTAAATGAAGCGCCTGTTGCCAGTGATTTGTATGTAACCTGTGAAGAGGATGTGTCCATTTATTTTTCCATTTTCGTCTCAGACAATGATGGTGATGAATTAATTTATTCAATTGGAGAGGCTCAAAATGGGTCAATCTCAGGCTCAGCTCCAAACTTGGTCTATACACCAAATCTAAACTTTTCAGGTGATGATTATTTTACATTTACTGCATTTGATGGAATTGATTATTCAAATGAGGGAACGATTTCTATTAATGTTCTAGCTGTGAATGATGCACCCACTTCAGGTGATGCTGTGTTTGAAGTGAGTGGAAATGAATTTGAATTTGATTTATCAGATTATGTTTTTGATTTAGAAGGTGATGAACTGACATTCGTTTCAATTCCACCCTCTGAAACAGATACTTTAGAAACGGTATTTGGTGGACTTGTAACACCTCATGGTGATAACTCATTTACTTATGAACATCCAGAAGGTGTTTCTGATGCTGATTTCTTATTGTACAAAGTGAACGATGGCTCAGCAGAATCTGTTATATCAATGGTTACATTCAATTTATATGGTAGAAGTTTGTCTCGTGATAATACCCCCACCGCTTTTGATGATGAAGTAATTATGCTTGAAGATAATTCAGCTCAACTCACATTGGTTGGTTTCGATGTGTTTAATCCATTCCCTCAAGATGGTTCAGAATCAATTTCTATTACTCAATCACCCGGGTTTGGTTCGTTGGGAGAAATTGAATTCATGCCAGGTAGTACAACTCAATTAGCTCAATGGGTAGTTGAGTATATTCCGGCAGATAATTTTAGTGGAACTGATGAGATTAGATTCACGGTTCAAAATCCAAATAATGAAAATGGTCAATCTGAGGAAGGAATTATTAGTATCAATATTAGTGCTGTAAATGACCTCCCTATTTTCTCCAGTATTGAATCAATCAATTTTAATGAGGACGAAAATACTGTTATTGAAATTCAGTTTTCAGATGTAGATAATGAATTAATTTTGGACATTCAAGAAAATGAAAGTATTAGTGTTCAGGTAACTTCAAGCAATACAAATTCAGCCCAATTGTATATCACATCTGATGACAACTATTTTGGATCATCTATGATATCTATTTCAGTAAGAGAAGATTTAGATAATGGCATAGAGATCTCTCAAAACATATTGGTAGTAGTGAATGCTATAAATGATTCTCCTGTGCTGAGTAATATTTCTGATGTATCAATTAATGAGGATGAATCAATTACCATCCAAATAGATGCGTTTGATACAGATTTTGTTTCATTTAATTTTGAAATTTCTTCGTCAGATAATTTTTCTACAGTACTATTGGGGAATCAATTAACATTAGCGCCATCAGAAAATTGGAATGGCGAAGAAGATTTCACTATCACCGTAGAAGATAATTTTGGATTACAGGATAGCCAATCATTTAATGTTTTAGTATTATCAGTTAATGATACACCCATTGCGAATAATCAATCATATGAATTAATTGAAGATGGTGTCAAATTAATATATCCTTCAGGTTCAGACATTGAAAGCACTCAACTTACTTTTTCAATTTCAGAACAACCCACTAATGGAACAGTTACTGTTGATGGATGGATATTTACATATGAACCTAATGTGGATTTCAATGGTGAAGATTCATTTACATATGTAGCCAATGATGGAGAAAATGTATCAGAACCTGCTTTAGTTGTATTATATATTTCGCCTGTAAACGATGCTCCAATATTTAGTGATCTAGATTATATCAATTTAGATGAAGACTCAAATATTGATGTACTTCTTTCAGCATCAGATATTGATGGCGATTTATTAGTATTTTCTATAGTTAATGCTGAATCAGAGTTGGGGGCCACATTGATTGCCAATGTAATATCAATTTCCCCTGAGGACAACTATTATGGTAATGAAAGTATTGTTTTAAGAGTAACTGATGGTGAATATCAAGAAACCCAAAGTGTCATTGTTAATGTTAATCCAATCAATGATTCACCAATAATTGATGAAGTAGAAGATATTAGTATTAACGAAGGTGAAGGTGCAGAATTAGAATTGTCAGCATATGATATTGATGGTGACGATCTTACATTTTCTGCTTCAAGTGATGATGATGTTGAATTATCAGTTGATGGAACAATCTTAACATTATTATCTGAACCAAATGTAGGTGATTCGGAAATTGTAATCAATGTAGTGGTATCAGATGGTGAATATACTGATACTGAAACTTTCTCAGTTTTCACTCAAAATTTAAATGATGCTCCATCAACTGAATCATTGAGTTTTGAGATTAATGAAGATTCACAGCTTTCTATTGCGCCACAAGGGAGCGACCCAGATGGTGATGCATTATCATTTAGTATTGTTAGCTCAACAGAGAATGGTTCACTTGAGTTCAACAATGGCTTATTTGTCTATAGCCCAAACAATAATTTTGTAGGAACAGATACATTTACATATCTTGCTAACGATGGTGAGTATGATTCTCAAGTATCTACTGTTAACATTGCCATTAACAATGTTAATGATCAACCGGTGCTTAATTCTATAGATAATCAACTTCTTCAAGAAGGTGAATCTCTGGAATTAGAACTAAGTGCAGAGGATATCGATGGTGATGCCTTGACTTATTCTGCAATTGCCGACGGTGATGTTGTGGTAGATATTATTGGAAACATGCTCACCATTTCACCTTTAGATGAAAATTTTAATGGTGATATTGGAATCATTGTAACTGTATATGATGGGCAATTTGAAGATTCTCATAATTTTATTTTGACTTATTCACCTATTAATGATATTCCTCAAATTACATCTATTTCAGACGATGAAATTCTTGAAGATGCGGTATTCATTTATGCATTGAGTGCAATTGATGTAGATGGTGATAATATTGAGTTTTCTGCTGAAGTTAATGGAAATGCAATTGCCACAGTTCAAGGTAATATCTTAACTATAACTCCTAATCAAAATTATAATGGTGGAATTAACGCCACTGTTTCTGCATCAGATGGAGAATACACAGTATTTAGTTCATTCAATATCCAAGTGTTAGCCGTTAATGATGCTCCGATTATACCTGTTATTGAGACACAAAATGCTTTTGAAGATACTGAATTCCAATTTGGCATTGAAGTAGATGATATTGATGATGCTGACCATTCTTTCTCAGTTTCAATGGATACTACTTTCGTAAGTTATTCAATCAATGGAAACTCAATTATGGTTCAACCGATGGAAAATTGGCATGGTGAAATTTTAGTAAGTATTTCTGCATCTGATGATGAGTTTACAGCAACACAATTATTTATAATAGAATTTGAATCTGTAAATGATTCCCCTCAAATTGTCTCTGATGCAATTATTGAAGCAACTGAAGATTTAGCATATGAATATCAAATGCAAGTTGATGACCCCGATAATGATAGTTTTTACTTCTCACTTATTTCTGCCCCAGAAGGTATGCAAATTTCAGAGAATGGATTAATAACATGGTTACCAACCGAAGGTATAATATCCTCAGGATTAATAGCGATTGTGGTGTGGGATACTAATAATCCAATCCTAGGGCAAGACCTCCCTGCATATCAAGAATTTATTATTGTTGTTGAATCAGTGAACGATGCGCCAATAATTACTTCTACTCCAGTTATAACAGCCACAGAAGATGAAGAATATAGCTACCAAGTAACAGCTTCAGATATAGATAGTGATTATTTTACTTATATTTTAGCTGCTGCACCTGAAGGAATGACAATTTCAAACAATGGTCTAATTGAATGGTTACCCACTGAAGGAGTTTTAACTTCTGATATGGTTCAGGTAAATGTTTCAGATAATGATGATGTTAATCCTATCATTTCAACGCAACAATTTTTAGTAGTAGTTACACCAGTAAATGATCCCCCAATTATTACTTCGGTTGCAGATACCACTGCCACAACAGGTGAAGAATATACGTATCAGGTAATTGTAGAAGATCCGGATGATGATGAATTTATATTTTTACTTTTCAATGAGCCTGATGAAATGCGTGTTGATGAATTTGGTTTAGTATCGTGGATTCCAGATGTCCCAGGGGTGTATGGTCCAATAACATTGGCCGTTTCAGATGGGGGTGAAGATAATGTGCAGCCCGTTCAAGAATTATTTATAGTTGTGGTTGAAGTAGCATCACCACTGATAACCATGAATTTTGACTTCTTAGATGAAGGTGCAAATTTAATTAGTTTTGCAGGAATTCCGGGAGATAGTACAATCTCAACCGTACTCAACATTTTTGGAGATAATGCACAAGGACTAATTGGTGAAGGAATGGCTGCATCAAATTTTGGTGATGGATTTTGGGTTGGAAGTTTAACACATATTGAGCCCACCTCTGGATATTGGTTAAAATTAGCGGATGTGCCATCAGAACCCTATTTAATAGAAGCATATCCAACGGACCAATTAATTAATTATGAATTGGGAGAAGGAAATAATTTAATTTCATATGTTGGCATAGATGGAATTAACATTAATGATGCCATCGGGGATGAGTTTTTAGATTCTATTATTGGGATGATAGGCGAAGGAATGGCGGCATATATATTAAATGGTGATTGGATAGGCAGTCTAAATCAATTAATTCTATTAAAAGGGTATTGGATAAGAGTTTATGAAGATATGGACTTTAACTGGAATGTTCCAGAAGATTTGGTTCGTCATTCAACGCAAAATATAATTAGTCCAAAACCAGTTCCGACAGAATTTAAGTATGCTCAATCTACACAGCAAGCATTCTATTTTGTTGAAGAGGCAAACATTGATGGATATGATTTATTAGAAGATGATTGGCTCATTGCATATTATAATAATACAGTGATTGGTGCACGACAATGGAATGGTGAGCACACGGATATTCCGGCCATGGGGAATGATGACTTTGATGAAACATTTGGATATATTGAAGTTGGTAAGATTCCAGAATTCAAAGTATTTAGAGCATCAACTGGTGAGTTAATAGATATGATGGGTGAAGAAATAGCTCCTTGGGGAAATAATGCAATGACATTTGTTTCACTTTCACAAAAAGTGGAAATTCCAAGTGAGGTTGTATTGCTACCTGCATATCCCAATCCATTCAACCCAATTACAAATTTATCATTTGAATTACCTCAGGAGGGCTTGGTAATTTTATCCATATATGATATAAATGGTAGATTGGTTGAAGAACTCATCAATAATGTACTTATGAGGGGTAATATTGAGTATGTGTGGGATGCACAGAACTTTTCAAGTGGTATATACTTTGTACAATTGCATACATTGGAAATGACTCTCACGCAGAAGATAATTTTAGTGAAATAAAAAATTTGAGTCTAATAAAAAAGCCCCTTTTAAAGGGGCTTTTTATTATGTAATTATATTTCCAAACGATTATAAAATTTTTCAACTTGAGTTTTTAGATCCTCAAGAGTAGATTCATTATAAATAACATGATCTGCCAGTTTAATTTTATCTTCTTCACTTAATTGGAGAATCATCCGTTTATGAATTTGTGAACTTGGTATATTTTTTCGTCGAATAGCTCTATTCATACGTTTGTCTTCTGAAGTAGAAATTAGAAGCACACAATCCAATAAATTTTGAAGATTTGCTTCAAAGATGAGGGCTGCATCTACGATGAATAATTTCGTATTATTAATTTTTGCTAGTGAAACAGCTTGATCAATTAGGATCATCACTTCAGGCCACATAATACCGTTTAATAAATCTTGATTCAGTTTACTTGAAAACGCAACCTGAGCCAATTTAGATAATACTAAATGGCCTTTTTCGGTAACAGCATTACCAAATAAATTAATCAATTTATGTTGGAGTGAGATTGAATTTTGGAGACGTGCTTTTGCTTCCTTATCGGCATTAAATACAAATGCACCCTTTTCCGCTAATAAAGAAGAGGCGGTCGTTTTTCCAGAACCTATTCCACCTGTTATACCCAGTTTATACATATTTTATTGTCGTCATAACTTGGATGAAGTTATAAGCTTAGTAATTCAAATGTATGTGACTTATATCATATGTCTATAATACCGCAAATAGACGTTTTTTAACCTCAATAATTTTACCATCCCCATCAATCATTTTTACCATTTTATTTTGAGTATAAAATTGGATTAAGGGGGATGTTTGGTTGTTATATACATCTAAACGTTGCCGAATAGTTTCAGGCTTATCGTCCTCCCGTTGGTACAAATTACCGTCACATTTATCACAGATATTTTCTGATGAAGGTGGATCAAAAAGAAGATTATAGACCGTATCACATTTTTTACATGATCTTCTGGAAGACAGACGTTTAACTATTTCTTCATGATTCACATCCAATACCAAAACGGTGTTAATTTGTTGTCCCATGTTATTTAATAGTAAATCTAATCCTTCCGCTTGAGGAATAGTTCGGGGGAATCCATCTAAGATGTAACCACTTTTACAATCGGGCTCATTTAAACGGCTTTCCACCATTTCTAGCATAACAGAATCTGGAACAAGTTGTCCTGAATTCATGAATTTTTTTGCTTCAATACCCAGCTGTGTTGCTTCGCGAACGTTTGCTCTTAACATATCTCCTGTAGAAATCTGAGGAATATTAAATACTTCAACTATAAATTTTGCTTGTGTTCCTTTTCCCACTCCAGGGGGGCCTATTAAGATGATATTCATCAATTTATCCTATTTATATTAAAATCCCTGCGATGGTGGCGGTTAACCATGAAGCGATTGCTCCACCAAACATTGCGCGCAGACCGACTCTAGCCAAATCAGATTTACGTTCAGGGGCCAATGCACTTATACCTCCCAATTGAATGCCAATGGAAGAGAAATTTGCAAATCCACATAATGCATAGGTAGATATAATCATTCCTCTTTCGGTTAATAAATTGTCACTAATATAAGAGCCCAATGTTCCAAAAGCCACAAATTCATTTAGAGAAAGTTTTATACCCAGTAAGTTGCCAACATAATGTGCATTTTCCCAAGGGACGCCCATCAAGAAAGCCAATGGCTTTAATAATGTACCAAATAAGGTTTGAAGCGACCCGGGGAAATAACCAATATATTCACCACTCGCTGGGGACATTCCTGCTGTTTTATAGGCCACATAAACACCAGAAAATAGTTTACCATCAATTATTGAATCCACCCAATTTAATAGCACATCAATAACTGCGATTAATGCAATAAAACCGATGAGCATTGCGCCCACATTTACAGCCAGTTTTAGGCCATCTGTAATTCCATTTGAAGCGGCTTCAATGGCATTGGAGCCTACATTTATATTGGGGAGTTCTAAATCTCCTGCCGTTGCCGAATGTTCCTTTTCTGGGTAGATTATTTTTCCGATTACCAATGCGGCGGGAGCTGACATTACACTGGCTGCAACCAGATGTCCTGCAGGAACCCCCATGGCGATATAGCCTGCCAATACACCACCTGCTATGGTTGCGAATCCGCCAACCATGATGGTAGTGAGTTCAGAAATGGTCATATCTTTAATAAATGGTTTGATGAGCAAGGGAGCCTCTGTTTGCCCCACAAAGATATTAGCAGAGCATGATAATGTTTCTGCGCCACTGGTTCCCACCGTCCAACGCATAAATCGACTCAAGGAATTAATAAACTTTTGCATAATTCCCAAATAGTAGAGGACGCTCATAAATCCACCAAAAAATATGATTGTAGGCAATACCTTAAATGCAAATTGAAATCCGAATCCGGGCCAACCGGCTTCAGGACCAGGAAAATAATGTTGTTCATCTGCTAAATTTGAGAACAAAAATCGGGAACCATAATCAGATAAACTCAAAAATGTAGCTACTTTTTCACTAAAATTCTGAAAGATTAAACGCCCAGTGTAGTTGTGTGAATAACAATAATAGATCCCAAACAGAATCAGCAGTGAAATTATAATTTGTGAAGGCTTTATTTTCGTTGTTGAATATTCTCTAAATTGAAATATGATAATGAGTGTGCCCAGAATACTCATACCTATAAAACTCCAAATGTCCTCACGAAGAATTATAAGTGCAAAAATAAATTGAAGCCCAATTCCCCACACAATAATTTTATAGGGGACATTTTTCTTATCATATGATAAGAGCCATGCCAGCCCTAACAAAACAATAACCCCAAACAAACTAATAAAATTCATTTAATTTCCTCACTAAAAGGTGAAAAACATTTTCTGCATCGCGCTTCATATTTATCGGTTTCACCGACCACTACTTGATTGGTTTCACTGCTTATTCGTTGACTGAAATTTGCAGGGTCACCGCAAATCATACAAATTGCATTCACTTTGGTGATATATTCAGCATCTATCAATAATTCTGGCATAGAACCAAATGGCTTAGCCATAAAATCTTTTTCTAATCCTGCAATGACGACGCGTTTCCCTGACCGTGCAATTTCACGACAAACATCTACAATGTCATCATCAAAAAATTGAGCTTCATCAATTCCGAATACATCAGACTTTTCAATGAAATCAAGTATCTTTTTGGATGAATTTACCATAATAGACTTAATTTTACGCTGATTATGTGAGACAATAAAATCTTCACTATATCGATTATCTGTACCGGGTTTAAATATAGACACACGTTGCTTTGCAATTTGTGCTCTCACTAATCTTCTAATAAGCTCTTCAGTTTTCCCACTGAACATGGGACCACAAATGACTTCAATCCAACCTGAATTTTGAGGTGTGAGTGTCATTATGGATTTCTTTCCAGTAAAATGGAAACAATTTTAGTTCGAATAATATCGATGGCCACTTTGTTATGAGCACCTTCAGGAATAATTACATCGGCATATTTTTTTGAGGGATCAACGAATTGCTCATGCATGGGGCGAACAGTACTATAATATTGTTCAATAACTGATTCAAATGTACGTCCTCGCTTGCTAATATCACGTTTAATTCGTCTTATAATTCGAATGTCATCGGGTGTATCTATATAGAGTTTAATGTCCATTAAATTACGAATTCTTTCGTCAAATAGAGCAAGAATCCCTTCTAATACAATGATATGATGATTCCCAACAGTGCGAGTCTTATCCTTTCGTGTATGAGTATTAAAATCGTAAATTGGAATTTGAGCAGATTCTCCGGAAATTAGCATTTGTAAATCATGATTTAAGCTATCAAAATCCACAGCATCTGGGTGATCAAAATTCACCAAGGCTCGGTCATCTTGAGAAAGGTGTTTAAGATTTTGATAATAAGAATCCTGCTGAATAAGTACCACTTCATTATTAGAGAATTCTGCTAATATAGCATTTGCCACCGATGTTTTACCAGAGCCCGTTCCACCTGCAATTCCAATCAAAATCATTTTTTTCATTGTTGATCCCTAAATGCTAACGGGAGCAAATCATCCATCATCATGGTTTGATATCCACCGCTTTCATTGGCAAAATGTACGGGTATATTACCGCAGAATTCTGATATTATTTGGCGACATGAACCACATGGCGCAGCCCCATCCTGTGTGATTATGGCAATTTCTAAAAACTCATCTTTCCCTTTAGAAATTGCAGAAAAGACAGCCACCCGTTCAGCGCATAATGTTGTTGGGTACGCCTTGGATTCAATATTACATCCATAAATCACGTCACCATCTGTTGTGAGTAAAGCCGCACCAACAGCATAATTACTGTAAGGTGATTTTGAATATTCTTGAGCCTTTTTGGCGTGTTCAATTAATGTTTCTGTAGTCATTTAATTATTAAAAATTAGTTGATGAAATACAATTTATGAATTATATCATCCCAATAATTCTATTTAATGTTAAAGGTCCCCCGGATAATTTTTTCATTTCCCACATTATCTTTTCCAATAATATAAAGAGTATGTAATCCCTTACTTAATTGGTCATCAAAAGGATAATAAACTTTCTTCTGATAAATATTATATTCAAAAATCAACGGTTTCCCATCATCAATCTTTATTTCAACATTCTTCTCGCCATCAATTCCTGAAAAGTCATCATTCACAATAAATGCTAAATGGGTCATATCTTGTTGTCTATATGTTCCACCCACACCAGGGAATAAATCAGTAATCTCAGGGGGTGTAAATTCTTGAATAACTGCAAAAATTTCACCCGATAAAATACGTGTACTTAATTCTGATTTCTTTTCATTTATTTTCGTTTCTAAATATATCCATTCTTCTTTATTTCCATCATAGTAGAAAACCCCTGATGATTTCATCAAATTAGCATCAAATATACTGAAATTGATGTCTATTTTTTTCTTCATGGGGATAAGTATGGGACCAACTTTATAAGGTCCCGAAATAATTTTTCCATTGGGTGGGGAAGGGGCATATATTTTTTCAATCCACATAAACGTGGTATCGTGAAAAACATCACCATTTCCAGTTATATTAAATTCACCTGCATTCATTGAAAGGGAGAATGGTTCCCCAGGATTAATGATTTGGCTTGAAATTTCTTTTCTGATTGAATAATTAACGGGATTATCATATCTGATTTCAAAAGAATTAAGTCCAATCAAGTTATTGAATGATATGGGGGTTGAAGAAAGGGTGGTTTTACTGATTCTATAAAGGGGGTATCTAATTTGATGGTTATTTTTTGTAAAACTCAAAATAGGATTTAATCCGGTAAATACATCTTCAACAAATTGAATCATAACACCATTCTCAAAATGTTTTATCTGTGTAGTCCCTTCAATTGATTGAATATGATAGCTCTGCGTTGGAATAAATGTAGGATAGGTTTGAATTCCATATTCAAAGGTGGGTTGAATTTCAAGTACCATGAATGGTTTTTCCCAATGGGGATAATAGAAACTTGATGAATCAGCAGGTATCAATGTGGTATTAAACCGCAAATCTTCATCATAGCGACCGGTTTTGATAAATGCAATAGACTGTATTGGTGTTTCACTATCAAGGGAAAATGAGTTATTCAAGGTGGAGAATTGAATTTCAGGAGGGTGGATTTCTCGATGCAGAATAACTCCTTTAATTGAAATTACATTTTTATAATAATCTTCAACCTGAATTTCGATAGAATGAAAAGCATTATCAAAGAATTCTTGTCCATCAGTATTTAATTTATCGGTAAAAAGAAGGTTTTCATTGCTATGATTATTGAAGAGGCGATAATAAGGTGTATTAGTATCTCGTTTCAGAGAGTAATCTCGTTCAGTGTATATGTATTTGGCATCTTCAAATCGGTATGTATCATAGGATATGGCATATTCAATTTCCCCATCAACTTTCAAAATGATTTTATATACACCAAACTTAAAAGGTTGATCATCAATCCGATCCACCACATCCAGAGCTAAACCAAAATGACCATTTACTCCAATGGTATCGGACAAATAATATTCGAATGGGTTGATTGAATGTATAGAAAATATTTTATAATAAGGAGCTCCGTCAATAGTGGTTGTATCTGACAGAGGGATAATGGCTAACTGGTTTGCTAAAGGAGGCATATTGTCTTTGATAGAATAAAATTTCAGTGGATTTAGGGGTTTTTCAAATTCATCTCGTAATTCAAAATGAAGATGAGCACCTGAAATTCCTCCCGTATCACCTGAATAACCAATGAGATCACCTTTTCGTACAGGGAATTCATTGGGATCAAATGCATGATCTATGGTGTAGCTATTATAGTATTGCTGTAATGACCTAGCAGTGGTGTTTAAAGTGGGGGTAAACTTTTCCAAATGGGCATATACGGCAGTATTGCCATCGGAAAGTTGAATATACAATGCTTTCCCATATCCCTTTGAGCCCGTTCGAATTCGCGTAATATAGCCATCGCTGGTAGCAAAAAGTTTATATCCAATTTTACCCCATGTTCGTATGTCTATTCCCCCATGATATCGATGTGGGCGTTCTTCACCAAATAATGCGGTTACGGTTGTACTGGCATTTGTTGGCCAAAGATAGGGCTCATTTGCCAATATCAAGGTAAAAAAGGGTAGAAAAATAAATAATCTAATTTTATACATAATGATTATAGAATTGGTTTATCTCAATGAAATCAAGGTTGTAAATTATCCATGATTATGAATTTTAAACTATTCAAATTACGGGTAAAAATTTACTATTATTCAATAACTGGAAAGATTCAAAAACAGATTCCCCAATTAAATCTTGAGTCTACGGGTCATGATGCGAAAAGAATATTGCTCATGTTTCCTTTTGATGAACCCTCTTTTCGGGTAGCAGCGTTTTCTTTTAGACGTTTAGGCAGTGAAAGACAAGGAGATAATCATTATACATTCCTCATTAAAGACACGTTTAAACCCCTATTTCATATTCGCCGGGGAGAAACAATTATTCTCATTTCTGACCCTAAGAAACCAGAAAAGATTAAAAGTGAGAACTCAATCATTAATGTGCTCAAACTATCTGAATTTGATATGATTATAGACTTAAATACACATTTTTATTTAGATGCAGCCCGCATATTAAGTTTGATTCCTGCAAAAATGAAAGTGGGATTTAAATCTCGTTTTTCTGATTTATTTTATAATATTCAGTTGGATGTTTCAAAATCAGGAATTGCTGAAAATGGATACCATAAAGTTCAATTAATGTTAGAAAATTCATGAATTATATACTATTTGAAGATCATCTAAGAAATAACTTAGCACCATTTACTATCAATCATGCATCTTTTGAGTTGCGATGTGGAGCCTTTACCAATATTGAGAGGGTGAAACGATTATTAAGTGAAAATGATAAATTGTATTTAATTGTCAGACCTGAGTTTTGTGCAATCATTCGTGAAAAATACCCAGAATATGTGGTGAATCCAGATATAATTCCCATTGGAGTATGTTTAAATGGAGCAACATTGTGGGATCGTGAAACATGGGATAAAATTGAATCCAACCGAAATTATTCTCGAGATGGAATTCTCATTGCCATGAGTGTTGACGCTGAAACATCCATAAATCAATTTCCCGAATTATTAAAGAAGTCCTTACAAGTTACTCTGGATATACCCGCATGTCATTTTAATTATCTTTGGGATACCATATTTTCACTGTATGACGTATTACTGATGGATGCCGATTCGTTCATTGCAAATCGTGGAGGAAAAATCCATCAATCTGTTATATTTGATAATGTAGATAATATATTTGTTCATGATACTGCAAAAATATCTGCAGGTGTAATTTTGGATGCCACTCATGGCCCCATTATCATTGATGAAAATGCCAATATTAATATTGGCGCATTAATTCAGGGTCCAGTCTATATAGGTAGAAATAGCACTATAAATCCAGGTGCAAAGTTGAGAGGGAATATTGCCATTGGACCCACGTGTAAAATTGGCGGTGAAGTTGAAGATGTAATCATCCATGGATACAGCAATAAACAACATGATGGTTTCTTAGGACATTCATACATCGGTGAATGGGTAAATTTAGGGGCGAATACGAACAATAGCGATTTAAAAAATAATTACAGCACTATTCGTGTTAATTTAACGAAAGAATTACAAATTAATACAATGAAGCAATTCTTGGGTGTACTAATTGGTGATTATACAAAATCAGGCATTTCAACCATGTTTAACTCTGGAACGGTGGTTGGATTAGGTGCAAATGTGTTTGGATCTGATTTCCAGCCCAAGTTTATTGAGTCTTTTTCTTGGGGTGGAGGTGAAGAACGGACAAATTATAACAAATTTATTGAAACCTGTCAACGTGTAAAATCTCGAAGAAACCTTGAGCTAAGTTGTGCAGAACAGAAATTCCTCAAAAAAATATATTCTACTTTAGATTAGTATTTTAAAGTGCTTGCCTACAACATCAGCTAAAAGTATATTTCCTCCCCAGAAAATAGGAGTAATAAATGACTTTTGAAGGACTGATTTGCCCGGCATGTACAACACCGATAGATGAAGACATATTGCATAAAAAATTAGTTTGTCCCCATTGTAAAACTAATTTAAAGCAAAAGAAATTTTTAGCGTTTATGGAATATCTCATTATGCATGGATTAGTTGAGGTAGATTTCTTTGATGAAGTGCTCTACGGAGAAGGTGTTAAGAAGTCTGTAGAAGAAAAAGAGCTTGAAGATGAAACTGACCCCGATGAATATGAAGATAAGTCTGCACGGATAAAATATGTTGATGCTAAACATGATCTTAAGGAAGTTACCACTGATGAAGAAGAATTTCGGGAGTGGGATGGAATTGAAGAGGATTGGCAGGAATTTAATCGGAAACACATCAAAAATGAAAATAAACCAAGTTAAGGTAATCTAATGGACGAAAAGAAAAAAACACACCAACATCAGATTAAAGTTGAACTAGATGACAAAATAGGTCAAGGTGAATATGTAAATTTTGCAGTGGTCACCCATTCACCAGCAGAATTTGTCATGGATTTTATTCGGGTTTTACCAGGGATGAAAAAATCCAATGTGAAGTCACGAATTATTATGGCACCCATGCATGCAAAGACACTCATGATGGCACTTCAAGATAATATTAGAAAGTTTGAAAAGAAATTTGGTGAAATCAAAGTCCCAAAACAGGAAGTCAAAATACCGGGCTTGAAAATGCCGGATGATATTTTGCCAAATTAAATTACTTTAGAAGTACCAGTTTCTGAGATTTAAACTCGGATTCTGTCTTTAGTATAAATATATAAATGCCACTGGATTTTCCGGTTGCATTCCAGTTTATAGAATAATTTCCTGCAGATTGATACTGGGAAATTAATGTATGCACCAATTCTCCGGATAAATTATAAATATGCCCTTCAATGTTTTGAGCAGTGGGAACACCATATGCAATAATTACTACTGGGTTGAATGGATTTGGATATACGCTCTGAATATTAAATGTACTTGGTATTTCATTTAATATAATTGAAAGGTATTCACAAGATTCGTCTTCTTCGGTAGCATCGGCATTATAATTTTGAGCTTCTGAATCAGTACAGCCTGAAATTTCTAGCTCATCACAAATACCATCACTATCTAAATCATATATACAAGTTTCGTCACAATTATAATATTCTGTTGCAGCAACTTCACCACATCCGCAACCTAGATCTTGGGCGGTTCCATCACAATCCCAATTACAATCTACTATGTTAGATGTACAGTTGGGATGTTCATCCGTTTCATCACAGATGTTATCACTATCAGCATCGTTAATACAGCCTCCATCACAGTTATGATATATATCTATATTTATACACGAATCGTCACCATCTAAATTATTGGTAGCAAATCCTCTATCCCACGTCCATGAAGCATTTTCATAACCTGGTTGATTATTAATAAGAAAATTGCAAAATTCAAAATCTCCAAGTGAGGACAAATTTGAAATTTCGTTACCACTTTCATCTGAGCATATTCCCATGGATAACCAATCCCATGTATTTCCCGAATCATTACAATCACTGTAGTCTAATGATTCATCCTCTATACAATAGCCAGGGAGGCAATTGGTTTTATAATTATTGGGGTCACCCAATCCATCACGGTCAGCATCATTATACCATGTTACGGGGCCAGTATCGCCACATACACCACATTCATCTTTTTCTGATTCTTCACACAACTCAGTTAGTTCTGCCATAAAGTAACGTACGGTAAAACTGGGGAGGCACTGAGGGGTATAAGAAAAAGTTAATCGACCTGAACAATCAGTGGAATCACCGTCAGATAAGCAAGATTCGTCAAAGTCTATATTGCTATCATCAATTTCAATGTTATTTATAGAATTCCATGTAACAATTCCCCCCCACAATGCAGAAGTGGCATTTAAATCAAAAGCATACAGATTCTCAACATCATTACCGGTGGCTGAGATATATTCATCATTTACACAGTTATTAATCCAATTTTCTGCATAAGTAGTACAATCATTATCCAAGTTTCCATCTATACATTGTTGTACTTTAATAGATTGCAATTCCTCAATATATCTACCTGCAATGGGGTAGGAGAATGAACCACAATCTCCTCCTAAATTGATTTTAGTAACACGAATGGTTTCTAGCCCATAGATTCGGTCATAATCTGTACCATCACCATCTTCATCTTCACCAAAGATGTCACCTAAGCCTGAGTCATTTACAGGCCCATCGATAGCATGCCATTCTAAGTAGAGTGAAGGCCTTATTCCTGCATTTTGTTCAATGATGCTCACCATCTTATTATTTAATAATGCGTATCCTGCAGTTTGTCCAGGAAGGATTGAATTGGCAGGAATTAATTCACCCAATTCTTCAGAAATAGATGCTGTATTTATGGGGAAGGGTATGGATACCTCTGTGGGAATTTGGGGAAATACATCAAATACGGGAGATGATGTAATTGAAATACTTCCTGAATTTAATCCAGCATAAATACTTTTTGAAGGGAGCCCTACAATATCAATCTCAGGAATCGTAGCCCCTGAATTTAGATCTGATGAATATCCTTGATCTCCAGTTATTGGTAAAGTGCTTAGGGTAGAAATGCAATTTTCGGTAGTAGTGGTAGGGTAGGTACTCCCTTGAGCGATGGTGGCAGATCCATCTTGATAAAAATTAACATAAAGTTGAACACCAGCAGTATTTAAAAAAGCTTCAGGTGTAGGGAGTTGATATTCATATTGAACGGCCTCACCTTGTTCATACGTATCACCAACTGGACTAATGCCCAACCCATAATTATCATTAATATTTACCGATGTTTCTTGCCTGACAAAATCATAGTAAACCGCACTTAGACCAGAAAGTTTAAAATTCCCTGAAATATCTTGTGTAAAAACATTTGAGATTAGAAGTAATAAAATAAGTATAATTTTTTTATATAGTTTCATCCGAAGTAGCCTTTTTATATAAGATGACCAAACCACAAGAAATGAGTGTTCCCAATATAAACCCTGTGAACACATCAAAGGGATAATGTACCCCAATATACACACGGGAGAACATGATTAAAATTGCAATTCCCCAAAAATAACACCGTAGATGGGGGTAAATAAAGGAAAATAAGAACGCAATTCCTGAAATGTTGGATGCATGATTTGAGGGGAATGAGGCATGTTTTCCGCCCATACCACCCAAATGGCGTATATTTTCTATACCCAGTGCAAACCAAGGTCGGTCCCGGAGTCCAAAATCTTTAATAAATCCCCCAAATTGGTCACAGCAGAGTATGGTGAGGGGAACCAATATGAGGAGCAATTTTCGGTATTTTTGGTCTTTGTAGGCCATGAGTAGCCAAAAGATGAGGATGAAGGGAATCCATGATTTGGGTTTATCAAATAGGGGCATGAGCCAATCAAAAAAAGGATTGGCAAGTGAACGGTTTATAAAATGAAAAAGAGAGAGGTCGACACGTTCAAGCATTAATCACTGCATATAGGGGTAGAGTTAACTTCTAAATTTCCACCAATTGCATCTGAAATTATAGTATTTTCAATGCAAATAGGTTCGCTGATACTTAAAGTTGAAACTATTGTTAAAAGGCCTGACCCAATTGGAATAGAACCACCAGTAAAAGAAACCCCAAAAACCAGTGTTCCACCACTATTTACAGAAAATTCATTCTGTTCAGCCGAACCACCTGTTGCACTTCCAGATAAAAAAGAACCTCCAGTTAAATCAAATTGGAAACCACCAACTGCTTGTGAATTTTGCATGTATATTTCAATTGTAGTACTTGTAATTTCTCCAAAGGATAGTGATGCTTCAGCATAAGTACAACTACCAACATCTACATTGGCTGTTTCATCATAATTTGTTGCGTTTTCATCGGTACATCCATAGTACTCACAGAGCGAAGTATCATTGTAGACAAGTCCATAATTTGGATTTTCATAATCATCTGTACAACCAATATTAAATTCAAATATACTAACTTGATATTCACATTCTTCACTATCTATATATGGGTTAGAAAATTGAGATGCTAATACATTATCTGATAAAATACAATCTAAATTACAAGATTCATCAACAGATGCATTATTTTCACAGCAAGTATCCACACCTGGGGTATTATAGCATTCAGCAGCATCTTGATGGCAATAGAAATTATCGGCACCGACTTCAAAACAACCACAAATTGTATACGCTAATAGCCCTGTATTACCTCCACTGCATTCACCAGAACAATCAATAATTGCCGTACCATTCCAATCATCATTGCAATCTTGAATACATTCTTGGTTATCATTAGCAGGGTCTGAATCACAAATTCCACAATTATCTTCTACAGCATCACCCCCCCAATCATTATTACAATCCTGTAAACATTCGTCAGATTCAACACATTCAAAACCATCAAGTGATTCAGAGCCATTACAGATACAAGTTCCACATTCATTCAGATAAGCGGCACCACTAAATTCACCAGCACAATCAGAGCAGGTAGAATTATCACCACCACATATATCACAATTATCTTCTACTAATATTGAACCACAAGCATTATCACAGCCAGATGGACCAGGTTGATTAGGCCCACAACCAACATCACAAGTTGAATTGTCACCTTCACATTCGCCACATTCATCTAATTCTGCAGAACCATTACATACACCAGTACAATCTTCTTCAGCACCTCCAATTGGAACTCCTGCACAATCACATACACCAGTATTTGGAGAGTTATCACCATCACAAACCCCACATTCATCTAAATCTGCAGAACCATTACATTCACCTGAACAATCAACTAGGGCTGAGCCATTACATTCTCCAGTACAATCTTCAGTTGCACTACCAGCGCACTCATCTGCACAATCAACTTCAGTATCACCAAAGCATATACCCGCACAATCCAAGTAAGCATTTTCACCAGCACAAACACCGCAATTATCATACCAATGTGTACCGCCTACTTCACCAGTACAATCCATGCAGCCTATAATTAGCTCTGTCGTATCTGTTTTTTCAATAGTCGGTGGAAATAAATTATCATTATTTGAATCTGCATCGCAAACTCCACATTCATCTAAATATGCCGTTCCACCTTCATCGCCTAAACAATCTTTAGGTAACGTAGTTTCATCACATGTTAATGAGAAAATTAAGATTGAAAATAATAGTAATATATTTTTATAGTTCATTTTATATTTTATTAAAATTCTGAGGAAATACGCATAACTACTTGACGACCCATTTTTGCACCACCCACTAATTCTCGGTGAACATCATTGAGTACATTCATGGCTGAGAGATTAAATGTTAAACTTTCCACTATTTTATAATTATAATGAATATCAAAAAGATTATAGGGTCCCAATATTCCGGACCAAATACCATCTTTCCATTCAAATTCATCTACATGACGATATGAAAAGGTAAAATCACCTAAATCTGTATCAAGTTTAGCATTTAAATTCCATTTAATTTCAGGTGCATTAATAGGATCTTCTTTTCGGGTCAATTCATTGAAATATTTTGTGGTGCCATACCATGATAAGTTGGCGGATAATAAGAGTTTATACTCTGGTAAAAGGTAGGTAAAATCATAGTCAATACCTTGCATTTGTACATTACCATAATTTAATGGACTCAATACAATATGTGGGGGGGCCATGGCGATACCAGGAATAGTTACTACATTTCCGTTTGCATCTTTAAAGTATGATTCTAAAGGTTCAGCTTCACTTAGCCCTGTTTGAGGGGAGTATTCATCTACTCCAACAGCTGTCCAGAATGTGGCATCGTTTTCATATTCACCAAAAGTTACAGCACCTTCATTAATCCACATAACCGTATCTGGTGCAAATAAATTCCCATTTAAGTCTACAAACCCCCATTCACCTTGATCTACAGGATTTCCGTCACCACAAGTTGGATTATTTGAATCAGTACAATCTCCTAGCCATCCAAATGCCTCAGCATACTCTTCCCAATCACCATCATCATCTCGCCCATTCCACATGGTGCCGTAGGGCCAATTTAAATAATCTTCGGATGCAGGAATCATTCCTACAATTTCTAAATCATCTAAATTGGTAACATCATTACCAAAAGAATCAAATTCTCGTTGAACTACTAAAGGTGTTATGACGGTAGGTGGACTAAAGAAATCTTCATAAAAACTGATATAGTAATCAATGCTGGTAATGATTCGATTAAATAAAAATCCTTTATATCCAACTTCAAAGGTTCTGATTTTCTCTGTGCGGAGGGGTTCCACATCCTTTAAGTTCATTGATTCTTCAGGAGAGTATAAAACTCCATCATCATTTAATTCGGGTACAAAAATTATATAACGAGAAGTATCGAGTGGTATCATATCTACTGGAACTTGATCTCTAAAATTAAAGAAATAGGGCGCACCATTTACTCTTTCACTATAACCCTCAAAGTAATCTTCGGATATATCTGCAGGGGTAATAGAATGGAATCCATCATCATAATAATAACCAGGTTCCCATGCAGTGTAATCACTATCAACACGACGATATGGCGTACCATTTTTATTTCCACGCAGATAAATATCAAAAATCTGGAATCGTCTAATAAATAAATCTGTATTTAATGCGATGGAAGTAGGTGTATTAAATGCTTTACCATATGTAAATCTAAAGGTGGATGTTTCGGTTGGCTTAAAGGTTAGCCCTAATTTAGGACCAAATTGAATACCTTCAGTGAGAATATCATGATAATCAAAGCGAGCCGCAGTTATAAGTTGAAGTACATCATTATCCCAAATATTTGTTTTAGTTTGGAAGTATAGACCTAATTCATTGGTGATAGGATCTATAAATTCATCTTTTTCATCAATCCCTTCACCACAGGCCCAAAGTTTTCCATCTCTTAATCCACCAGTAAAACCATCATCACAAGTTTGTTCATCAACTAATCCATCTCCATCATTATCAATTCCATCTGTGGACCAAATAAGGAAATTTGCATTATTATCATATCCATTGGGCCCATCGTTAAGAATTGTACCAAAAGTGTTGGGCTCGGTTCTAAAATAATCTAACCCCCATACTAGTTTGGTACGTGCAGTGTAAAAATCTATATTATTTTGAATTTGAGCGGCTATATTTCGAGATTCATCATGAATTACATTCCCCTGATTATAGCCTCTGGTATTGCCAGAATTGGCTTGATTTAAATAGACTTGAGCAAACCAGTTTTTATATCGACTTCTGAATTGATAAAAAGTGTATTCATACCCATCCGCTAAATAACGGCTAGTTCCTGTAACCTGTTGAGTTTTCGTTGTAGAATAGCCCGTTTGAAGGGTAAAGTTTAAATTTTCACTTACATCATAATCCAATCGTATTTCAATCTTTCGATTATCCACTTCAAAGTCAGGGTAATCTTTCAATCCATCACCGTTTACATCATTTACTCGTTGAAAATTGTCAATGTAGTCACCACTCCCACCATAAACCCCATCACCTGTATCCCAGATTCCATCACCCTCATTTTCATCTAAAATATGAATTTCCCCATCATTTTCACCAGGGTCACCGGTGTTGGGGAATCCATCTTGTCCATAATCAAAAATTGGTTCACCAGCATCATACATACCATTTTGTGGTGGCCATACATCTTCATAATAGTTTTCATCAGCTTCAATATAAATATCAAAGCCTGGTTCACCAAAATTACCTAAATCAGCGATTCCATTCCCATTCACATCAACCCAGCCATCTCCTGGTTGCCAAATACCATCTCCTTCACCTTCATCATTAGTTCCAGCTTCCCCATCTAATCCTACATCTTCAAAAGTCCCAAAGGTACCAAATGATGAAAGTGATTCACCCACTTGAAATTCGCCATCTCCAGCTAAATCAACCCAATTATCACCCGGTAGTCCATCAATACCAAAATCATCAACATAATTATCAAATAAAAGTGTTACATTATCTTCATCATATATAAAATCACCACGAACATGGATGTCCACACAATTTCCATTTATATCACGATTTCCTTCAGTACAGATTGTTGAATTTGATTCGTAATTAATATACCATGGATTATCTTCACCATTTACCGTTTCATATTTACGTCCACCATTGATGATAATATTTCGTTCGTCTAAATCGAAAGCCCAATCTGAACTAA
>Ga0208879_1000821_pt1 | contig 31099 bp, 26 predicted proteins | sample Knorr_S15_td_Bot_FD_185605 | JGI IMG/M metagenome (GOLD analysis project Ga0208879, IMG submission 185605) | Marine microbial communities from Southern Atlantic Ocean transect - Knorr_S15_td_Bottom_ad_5009_LV_A (SPAdes) (version 2) | ecosystem: Environmental > Aquatic > Marine > Oceanic | place...
CGTCGGCCTGCTCTCGTCGGCGTTCTTCGTCCGGCTGCTCGTCGAATTTCCGGAGATATCGCACCCTGAGGGCCTGATCGATCATCGGCTCACGCAGGATATCTACTGGTATACCCGCATCGGCCTGTTCCAGCCGGGCATGCCCGGCTGGCTGATCGCATCCGCGTACGGCGTGGGCCTTGTCGGTGCCGGCATGATCACCGCTGGCTACCGAGTCCGAACTGGGGCGTTGCTCGCCCTCGTGGTCGCGGCATCGGCGTACCGCTGGAACTTCGTGGTGATGTATCTGGACGATGCGGTCGTGCACCTGATGATCTTCTGGATGCTGCTCCTCCCCGTGGGTCGGACGCTGACCATCTCTGGGTGGAGGGCGGGGTCGGAGGTCCGAGCGGGTTGGGCTGACCTCCGCGTCCCGGGCACTGCGGTGCGGTGCCTCCTGCTCAACGTCTGCTGGATATATCTCATCGCGGGAGCATGGAAGCTCGACAGCGTGCTCTGGCGTGAGGGTTTCGGGCTATATGCGTCCATGAAAGTCGAGGTGGCACGGATGCCCGACTTCTGGGGGCCCCAGCACATCCCGTTCCTCAGGTGGAGCGACTATCTGGTCATGGCGCTGGAACCGATCCTGCCGATCCCGATGTTGCTGGGACCGCGTTCGCTCCGCATCGGAGGCGCGATCGCGTTTCTGACCTTCAACCTGTTCATCCTCGTGACGCTCGGTATCACGTGGGCGATCGTGGGGCTGACCTGCACCCTGGCGCTGTTCTTGGGAGAGGAATTGGCGGGACTGCTAGGAAGCAGGTTCGCTGCGGGGGGCACGGCCCTCGCGGAGACTTCGGGAGCAGAGGCGGCAGCCCGGAACCCGCGGGGTCGGGCCGAGCGGTTCGCTCTCGTCTTCGTGACGGTGCTTGCCGTCGCTACGTCTCGACACATCCCAGGCTTTGGTGTTCTCAACGAACCCGCATACGGGGCGCTGTGGATGGTCGGCGTGGCCCAGGACTACCGGCTCTTCAACTGGATCGACCGGGTCGCATACCAGGTGCGGACCGACATCGATGTATGGGGTCCGGACGGAGAGCCGGTGTCGGTCTCCGTGGAAGCGTACCCCGGTGGATTTCGGGCGAAGCTACTACAGGCCTACGCACACGACGTGCGTTGGCTCCTCCTTCCCGACGACCGACGGTTCGATCTGAGGTTGTCGATCGTGCGCCGGCATGCCTCCTGGTTTTGCCGTTACGTCGAGGAACCCGGTACCCGCGCCGAGATCATCTCAACGATCCATCCGGTGCGCCCCGACAACGTGGACCTGTCCTTCTTCGTCACGTTGCGGCTCGCCGAGTTCGAGTGCGTTCCCCCCGGTAGCGTGACCGTACAGGAGGGGGGCATCCCCGTACCCGATGGATGGCCGTACCTGCAGGCGCGGCTCATCCAGGGGCTGAACCGACTCGACTGAGGGTGATACTCCGTTGCCGAACCCGCTCGGACTGCCGTGCCGCCGCGCTCAGCTGGGCCATAGCCACCCGAATGCGCCACCGGTGACCAGCGCGTAGACGAGACCGTCGAACATCGTCGTAAGCGTCTGGCGCCCATTGCGGTGGTGCCAGATCGAATTTTGCATGAGCGCCATGGAATAGCACGCAAACGCGACCGTACTTACCATGCGGAAGACCGTTCTGTACTCCGCTCCGGCATCGAGCCCGAGCCCGGCTGCGTACCCGGCGACGCAGCTGACGAGGACGACGTAGACGAACCACTGCGCGAGCTGGGGACCCATGTTCAGCCAGGCACCCTCAGGCATCACGGTGATCATCGCGATGGGGCCCTTTCTCACCTTCTCGATGAACGCTTCCGACCTCATACCCTCCGGGCCGCCCGCGAACGGCATGATGTAGTCACCCGGTGGGATGTCCAAGGCCCTAAGCGAGTCCATCACGCTCTCTTCGTCGTCGACCTTCTTGAAGTCCTTCCGGTGATACGGCATCAGCATATGGATCACTGAGCTCGCCCCGAAAACCAGGACGGCAGCCACCAGGATAGGAGCCCAAAGGGAGAGGATCGAGACCATGGTGCCTCCTGATTGAGGGTTGCCTCAATAGATGGCGTGTAGGCGCAACGTGCTAGCTGGGGGCCCCGCTTCGCACCGCCTCCACCACGCTCTCTACCGTGATGCCGAACTTCTCGTAAAGCACCTCAGCCGGAGCCGATGCACCGAAGTGGTCCAGGCCGACCGAACGGCCCACGGAGCCGACCCAACGCTCCCACCCGAACGTGCTGCCGGCCTCGATCGAGACGCGGTTCGTGACATCCGGTGGGAGAACCTCGTCCCGATAGCTCTGGTCCTGCTGCCCGAAGAGGTACCAGCTCGGTATGCTGACTACGCGGGTGGGCGTGCCTGCCGCCTCTAGCTGCTCCCGCGCCTCCACCGCTAGGCCGAGCTCCGACCCACTGGACATGACGATCGCCTGTGGGGCCCCGTCGGAGGCATCCATCAACACGTACCCACCTTTTCGGAGCCCGTCGGCCGAAGCAGCGGCGCCGCCTCGGTCGAGCAAGGACACCTTCTGGCGGCTGAGCGCGAGGAAGGTTGGACCGTCGGACCTCTCGACTGCGACCCGCCACGCGATCTCGGTCTCGGCCGCATCGCCGGGCCGTAGGTCACACAGGTTGGGCATGGCACGTAACGCGGCGAGCTGCTCGATCGGCTGGTGCGTCGGTCCGTCCTCTCCTAGCCCGATCGAGTCGTGTGTGAAAACGTACACGACCGGCTGCTCCATGAGCGCCGCAAGCCGCATGGCTGGACGCATGTAGTCGGAGAAGATCAGGAACGTCCCGGCGAACGGCCGCACGCCGCCGTGAAGCGCCATTCCGTTCATCACCGAAGCCATCGCGTGTTCCCGAATGCCGTAGTGGACGTTCCGTCCGTCCGGCGTTTCGGGGAGCAGACTGTCCGCGCCAGTGATGTCGGTCTTGTTCGACCCGGCCAGGTCGGCGGATCCTCCGACGAGCGTCGGCAAGCCGGCGGCGATGCCCTGCAGCACCTTCCCGGACCAGTTTCTCGTGGCATCCGCCTTCTCTGGCGCGGAAAGATCCGGGACCTCGGCGTCCCAGTTGTCGGGCAGCTCCCCAGACATCACCCGCAAGAACTCACCCGCTAATTCCGGGTGGGTGGTTTGATAGACCGCGAACCGAGCCTGCCACGCATCTTGGAGTCTCGCGCCCTTCGGCACGCACGCGCGCCAGTGGCGCCGCGCCTCGTCGTCCACGTGAAACGGCTCCAGGGACGGATATCCGAGGTTCTTCTTGGTAGCCTCGATCTCCTCCGTGCCGAGCGGAGCGCCGTGCGCGGCGGAGGTGCCGGCCTTGCCGGGGCTGCCGTGCGCGATGGTCGTGCGAAGAACAATGAAGCTCGGCCTCTCGGTCTCCTGCTTGGCCTCGGTGATGGCCAAGTCGATCGCCTCGAGATCCGTTCCGTCATGTACGTGGGCTACATGCCATCCGTACGACTCGAACCGCGCGGCTTGATCCGTAGAGGTGGAGATCTCGGTGCCGCCGTCGATCGTGATACGGTTGTCGTCGAAGATCCAAATGAGCTTGCCGAGCTTCTGATGACCGGCGATCGCCGCGGCCTCGTGGGAGATGCCCTCCATGACGTCGCCGTCGGAGCACAACGCGTACGTGTAGTGGTCCACGATGCTGTGGCCGGGGCGGTTGTAGCGCTGACCCAACCACCGCTCGGCCAGAGCCATCCCCACGGAGTTCGCGACGCCCTGACCCAGCGGTCCGGTCGTGGTCTCCACGCCTGGGACGTGGCCGTATTCGGGGTGCCCGGCCGTGGGAGAGCCCCACTGACGGAAATTGCGAATGTCCTCGACAGACACCTCGTAGCCGCTCAGATGGAGCAGCGAGTACACGAGCATCGAGGCGTGCCCGATCGACAACACGAACCGGTCACGGTCGAGCCATTCGGGATCGGCGGGGTTGTGGCGGAGGTGCCGGTGGAAGAGCACGTATCCGACGGGGGCGAGCGCCATCGGCGTGCCCGGGTGGCCCGAATTCGCCTGCTGAACCGCGTCCATGGACAGGACACGGATCGCGTCGATCGCGAGACGCTCGACGTCGGTCATCCGACGACGAAGTTCACGAGGCGTCCTGGCACGTGGATGACCCGACGCTCTGTGACACCTTCCAGGTGGCGGGCCACGTTCTCTTCCGCCCGCGCCTTATCCACGACCTCGTCTTCGGGTGCATCGGCATCCACCTTAATCGTACCTCTGAGCTTCCCGTTCACCTGAACCGCGACGCTGACCGTGGTCTCCACCGTCTTCGCTTCGTCGAAGGACGGCCAGTTCGCGCCGTCGAAGATGCTCCCCTCGTTCCCGAAGCGCTCCCACAGCTCCTCGGCCAAGTGCGGCGCGAAGGGCGCCACGAGCGCGACCAGCGGCTCGATCTCGGCGCGCATGGCCTGGCGCCCCTCCGAGCGGATCACATTCAGGCACTCCATCATGGCCGCGATCGAGGTGTTGTAGCCGAGCGTGGGTAGCTGCCGGCTGACTTGTTCAATGGTCTGATGCAGCTTGCGTTCGACGTCGGGATCGGGGTCGCCGTCCACCGCGTTGATCGCCGTGTCCCATAGCCGATGCAGGAACCCGAACGGCCCCTGAATCCCCTCCGTGCGGTAGTCACCACCCTCCTCGTACGGGCCCAGGAACATCAGGTAGGTGCGGAACGCATCCGCCCCGAACTCCTCGATGATCGGGTCTGGGACGATCACATTGCCCTTGCTCTTCGACATCTTCGCGCCTTCGGCAATGATGAGGCCGTGGGCTCGGAAGACATCGTAGGGCTCCTCGAATTTCAGGTGGCCCAGGTCCTTCAACACCATGATCAGGAAGCGCGAATACAGGAGGTGCAGCACAGCGTGCTCGTTGCCGCCGATGTAGCTGTCGACGGGCAGCCACCGCTTCGTGATTTCAGGGTCGAACGCCTGGCCGTCGAAGTCGGTCGACGGGTAGCGCAGGAAGTACCATCCCGAATCGAGGAAGGTGTCAGAGACATCGGTTTCGCGGCGCGCTTCCTTGCCGCAGCTCGGACAGGTGGTCTTGTACCACTCCTCCACGCGGGCGAGCGGACTGATGCCTGAATCGTTGGGACGGAAGTCCTCCACGCGCGGCAGCACGACGGGGAGATCCTCTTCCGGAACCGGCACGTGACCGCAGTCGTCGCAAGTGATGATCGGGATCGGCGGCCCCCAATACCTCTGGCGAGAAATGCACCAGTCGTGGAGGCGGAAGTTGATGGTGGCCTCCCCCCATCCGCTCTCCGCGGCCCAGTCGGTCACTTTTGCGACCGACTCCGATACATCCACACCGTCGAAATCGCCTGAGTTCACGAGCGAGCCCGAACCGACATAGGCCTCTTCGAGGGGCGTGTCGGCATCGTCGCCCGGAGCAGCGACAACGCGCCGAATCGGGAGGTCGAACTGCTCGGCGAAGTCGAAGTCGCGACTGTCGTGACCCGGCACAGCCATGATCGCGCCGGTGCCGTAGTCCATCAGGACATAGTCGGCGATCCAAATCGGGATCACCTCACCCGTGGCCGGATTCCGGCAGAAGCCACCGGTAAACACGCCGGTCTTCGTCCTGTCGACCTTTTGGCGGGCGACGAGGTCGCGGCGTTTCGCTTCCTCACGATAGGCGAAGACCGGAGGTCTGTGGCCGTCCGCGGTGACCATGTCCACGAGTGGGTGCTCCGGTGAGAGCACCATATAGCTGGCACCGAACACGGTATCCGGCCGGGTCGTGTAGACCTCGATCTGGGTGTCCGTATCGGTGTCTTCGTCCAGGATCGGGAAGCGCAACCGTGCGCCTTCGCTTCGGCCGATCCAATTCGACTGCGCCTTGCGCGTAGTGGTCGACCAGTCGATTTGGTCGAGGTTGTCGAGCAGACGCTGCGCGTAGTCGGTGATCGTGAAGAACCACTGCTCGATTTCGCGCTGTTCGACGGCGGTGCCGCATCGCTCGCAAGCGCCCGCGATGACCTGCTCGTTCGCGAGCACCGTCATGCATGACGGGCACCAATTGACCGGTGCCTTTTTGCGAACGGCCAAGCCTGCCTTGAAGAGCTGAAGGAAGAGCCACTGGGTCCACTTGTAGTAAGCGGGATCCGTGGTATCGACTGAATGATCCCAGTCGAACATCCCCCCCAAGCGCCGTAGCTGGCGCTTGAAGTTCTTCACGTTCGACGGGATCAGGTCCATCGGATGCGTGCCGATCTTCAGCGCGAAATTCTCCGAGTGGATCCCGAACGCGTCGAATCCCATGGGCTCGAAGACGTCTTTCCCCTGCATGCGCTGATAGCGGCCGTGGACGTCCGCGCCGGCAAACGCATAGATGTTCCCCACGTGGAGCCCCTCTGCAGAGGGGTACGGGAACATCATGAGTTGATAATACGGGTTCTCGGCAGTGCGCAGCTCCTCTGTTGTGAACGAGTTCGTGCCGCGCTCATCCCAAAGGCGTTGCCACTTTTCTTCCACCGCGGACGGGTCGTATCCGTTGTTGTCTTCGTCGTGCATGGCGAGGGCGAGTGAGGTCAGGGGTCCACGCTGGGGGGCGCAGGCGTGCCGAGGGGGTTCCGAGAAGCGCTAACCTACACGGGCGTCGTGGGCCGCCCAAGGGCGGAATGCCGAGTTGTGACTATCTTCCGTCGCGCCGGTCCTGAAAGCCTGAACCTGTTCCGGCTGCCACCCCCAATTGCCGACGATGGCTGACGACAAGAAGAAGATCTCGGGCGCGAGCCTCAGGCACGCCTTCGATGAGATCATTTGGCCGCGCAGGAAGCTCATCTTCATGGGCTTGGTGCTCATTCTGTTCAATCGGCTGAGCGGTCTCGTGATGCCCGCCTCGACCAAGTACTTGGTCGACAACGTCATCGCCGAAGGGAACATGGAGTGGCTGTACATGCTGCTTGCCGCGGTAGGCGGGGCGGTGCTGATCCAAGCGGTGACTTCGTACGCATTGACGATGCTCATGTCTGTGGAGGCGCAGCATCTGATCGCGAGCCTGCGCTCGGACGTTCAGAAGCACGTTCTGCAGCTTCCGATCCGGGTGTTCGACAACACCAAGACCGGTGAGCTCGTCACCCGCATCATGGACGATGTCGAAGGCGTCAGAAATCTGGTCGGAACCGGTCTCGTCCAGCTCGTGGGTGGGATTGTGACGGCGATCGTGGCGTTCGTGTTCCTGGTAAGGATCGACCCAGTCATGACCCTGCTTGCTCTCGGCCCGCTGGGCGGCTTCGCCTTCGTGTCGACCAAGGCGTTCGCCACGCTGCGTCCGGCGTTCCGAGAACGGGCGAAGATCCGCGCCGAGGTAACGGGCCGACTCACGGAAACGCTCGGGGGAATCCGCGTCATCAAGGGATTCCACGCGGTGGAGAAGGAAGGGGAGATCTTCCACACCGGCGTGATGCGGATTTTCGAGAACGTGAAGACCACGCTCACGACCTCGAGCCTGGTGACGAGCCTGGGTGCATTCTTCATTGGCACTGCGAGCGTGCTCGTCATCGGCTACGGGGGCCGACTGATCATCCAGGACCAGCTGACGGTCGGGGAGCTGTTCTCGTTCACGCTCTTCCTCGGCTTCTTGATCGCGCCGGTGCTCCAGATGGCGAACATCGGCACTCAGATGACCGAGGCGTTCGCGGGCCTGGACCGCACGGCGGAGCTGCTCGGGTGGCCGAAAGAGGACGACGACCCGCGCCGCACCGTCGTGATGCCCGCCATCAGCGGTCAAGTCGACTTCGAAGACGTCCACTTTCGTTACGACGACGACAAGCCCGTCCTGAAGGGAATCACGTTCTCAGCTCCGCCCGGAACCGTGATCGCCTTGGTGGGCAGCTCCGGGTCGGGGAAGACCACCCTCGCTGGCTTGGCCGCGACGTTCTTGGAGCCAGACGAGGGCCGGGTCCTGATCGACGGGATCGATCTGCGTGAGGTGAAGCTCGCGACCTACAGGGACCAGCTAGGCCTCGTCCTCCAGGACGACTTCCTGTTCGACGGAACGATCACCGAGAACCTCCTGTTCGCTCGGCCCGACGCGTCGACCGATGACGTCCGGGAGGCGGCGGAGCAGGCGTACGTCACGGAGTTCACCGACCGGTTCCCCGACGGCCTCGACACGATCATCGGGGAACGCGGGGTCAAGCTGTCGGGCGGGCAGCGCCAGCGCGTCACGATCGCGCGCGCGCTCTTGGCGAAGCCGCGAATCCTGCTGCTCGATGAGGCGACGTCGAGCCTGGACACCGAGAGCGAATCGCTCATCCAGAAGAGCTTGGCCGGGCTATTGGAGGGGCGGACCACCTTTGTGATCGCTCACAGGCTGTCCACGATCCAGCGGGCCGATTTGATTTTGGTGATTGAGGATGGGGAGATAGTAGAGCGAGGAAAACACAGTGAGTTGATCGCTAAGGACGGACGGTACCACCAGTTGTACACCCTACAAGCCCGGATCTAGCTGGCGCGAAGCCCCTCTTCAGCGCCTATTGTGTGGGTCTGATCGTAGCGGTCTCCGGCGGCTGAATCGTCGGAGCGAAGGGGTGTCGATGGAAGGCCAGGAACTCTCCCACTACAAGGTCCTCGAGAAGCTCGGCGGCGGCGGTATGGGCGTCGTTCACAGGGCGCTCGACACCAGGCTCAACCGGCACGTCACGCTCAAGTTTCTCCCACACGAGCTGACGCGCGACGACGAGGCGCGCCAACGCTTCGTGCAAGAAGCACAAGCGGCCTCCGCGCTCGACCATCCGAACATCTGCACGATCCACGAGATCGACTCTACGCCCGAAGGGCAGATGTTCATCGCGATGGCCTACTACGAGGGCGAGACGCTCAAGAAGGTCATCGCGCGTGGTCCTACTTCGATCGACCAGGCTCTCGACATCGCGGCCCAGATTGCGAAGGGACTTGCCAAGGCACACAGCGCTGGAATCGTTCATCGCGATATCAAACCGGCCAACGTGATGTTCACCGACGACGGCCCTGGCTCGACCAGTATCTGCCGATTGTGAACTAGGCCAGCGGGCGGGCCCTCTCACCCCCCCGGCAGCAAATCGAACGGATCGTCGACCGTCTCGACGCCGGCCTTCAGCTCGGCCAGCACCCCCGGCAGGTCCCCACCTCGCGACTCCAGCAACGCCGCAAAGTCCGGCAAACGGTGGTAGTACCGAATCCGGGTCATCAGCGTGGCGTTGTTGAGCGGCGTGTTGCGGAAGCCTCCGAACCCGACGGACTCGAAGGTGCCCGCTACGTCGTCGTCGAAGCGCTGAAATGATCGTGCGAAAACGATCTCACGCTGGGCCACCTTCTCGTCGTAGCTCAGGGTATCACTGTCATAGATGGCATTCAGATCCTCCATCATTCCGTCGATGAAGACGCTGAAGCGTTGGTAGTCGCGCCAACGCGCCTGGGCCCTGAGGCATTTCAGGGTGTCGGGGCCGCCGCCGTCCCGCGTGCAGAAGAACCGGGCCGCACCGGCTCGGCCTACGAACGTCGCGAAGCTCTCGTTGAAGGTGCCGGCCCCGCCCACGAACAGATGCTGATGCGACAGCTCGTGCAGCACGGTTTCCACGACGTCCACGTCATCCGCACGGAGCACGGTCGACAGGATGGGGTCGTTGAACCAGCCGAGCGTGCTGAAGGCGGTGGTGGGCCGCATGTAGGCGTCGAGGCCGTCCTCCTCCAGGTCGTCACGCGCGTTCGTGGCGTCCTCCAGCGAGAAGAAGCCCTTGTAGGGCATGCGTCCGACGATGGGGAACCACCAGGTTTTCGGCTCGAGTCGATCCTTGTGCGACGCCGACACGACCATCGCTAGAGTGTCGCGATCGAGCTGCGTGAACATCGTGTACGAGTCACCGACATCGATGCCGAGCTCGTCCGCGGCAAAGCGCCTCGCTTCGAGGACGAAGCGGAGCTTCCCTCGTGTAGCCGCATCGACGGTCGTGTCGTTCAGGACCTCTGGAATGTCCTGTCGGGCTCTGAGAATGCTCAGCTCGGCTAAGCCGGCCTTGACCACATAGATGGGCGAGCAGGCGGTGCAGCTCGCGGCAAGCGCGAGTGCGGCGATGGCCGCCCCGGCTTTTAGCCACCGCGGCCTGCGCGTTCGCTGGCCTGCGTCGACCATGTTGGTCACTCCGGGGCGCTCCGTTTCTGCGTGAGGGACAGCATCGTCATGTTGGAGCTGAGGGAGAGGTCAGAAATAGTCCGAACCATATCGCCTTTTGTGAGCCGAAACTGCTTGCGCTTCTGGAACAGCGTTCGGGACTTATCCATGAAGCTCTCGCTTACGCCACGGGCGATCGCCTTCGCGCGGATATCCGCCCACTTCGAATCGTCGAGTTCATCCGGTGCGATCTCGACCCACCCCTCTGAGACGCTCATCCGGCACAATTCATCGAGCGCTCCATCCACAACGCCCTCACCAATGTATTGGACCATCAGGCCGCCAACCTGCGGCATTTTCGACACAATCGACCGGAATCCAGAGAGGAACAGAATTCCCTCCGGGTAATCGTCGGGGCGCTCATCCGAGGGGTCGAAGCTCTTGGGCATAGGGACATCGATCGGCCCTCCATCGGAACTCTCTATCCTCATGCCGCTCTCTGCGTCCGGGTCCCGCACCATCCTGAGCGTCACCCCGCCGGGTGCATCGACTTCGACCTCGTCCGTCTCGCCATCTCGGAAGGCCCTCATCGCCTCTTCATTTCGGCGATGCGCTTCCGTGTCGGGTTGAAAGCCTCCCACATGGTCTCCTTAGTGGTGTCCCCGCCAATCTCATCGTCGGTCAAGATCCGCACCCTCCTCTACGTACGTCCGCTCTTCGGGATCGACTGATACCCGCAGCTCGACGAGGTCGGTCTCGGCCGCGATCTCGGAGGGGAGTGCTTCCGCCGCCGCCGTGAGCGCCGCCTTCGCATCATCGGCCTGCACGTCGTACGTGTGATACCGCTGTTGGCGCCCGCCGTAGCGGGCAGTGACCCGATAGTTCATATGTCGAATCTACCGGCCGGGGCGGCTCCCATCTATCCTCTTCAATGGCCCGCCCACGACTCCTCTACCGCCTCGCCGTCGGCGCCGCGCGTACCGTGGCGCCTCTCGCAGGGGCTGGAGGCGGTAAGGTCGCCCGCGGTCTCGCCGGTCGGAGGAAGGCCCACGAGGTCCTAGCCCGCTGGGGTGAGGAGGTTCGAGATCCCGATAGTCCGACCGTGTGGTTTCATGCGCCTTCGGTAGGCGAGAGCCTGCAGGCGGAGGCGGTCATCGAGGCCCTCCGGGTCAGGATGCCGGACGTGCAGATCGTGTTCACCTACTTCTCGCCTTCTGCCGTGACGGTCGCTGACCGGATGCGCGTGGACGTCGCTGGTTATCTCCCGTGGGACCTCCGCAGCACGACTTCCCGCGTGCTGGACGCGGTGCGGCCCGAAGCGCTCGTCTTCACGCAGACGGAGGTGTGGCCGGTCCTGGTCGAATCTGCGGTCGACCGTGGTGTGTCCGTCGTGCTGGCCGCGGGGACGGTCCCAGCCGACGCGGGGCGGATGAGCCTGCCGGCGCGTGCGCTACTTAGGACCACATGGGAGAGCCTCACCGCGGCGTATGCGGTTGGGGAGCCGGACGCCGAGCGGCTTCGCAGCCTGGGCGTCGGGGCGTCGGCAGTATCGGTGACGGGGGACCCGGGCGTCGACTCGGCGGCTCGGCGAGTCGGCGATGTCTCCGCCGAAGCGGCCCATCTCCGGCCATTTCACGCCGACCCCCGTCCGACACTGGTCGCGGGTTCGACGTGGCCTGCCGACATGGATGTGCTCGTTCCCGCTCTGGCGATGCTTCGAGAGCGCGTTCCCGGGGTGCGCCTGGTCATCGCGCCGCATGAGCCGGAAGACGCCGTAGTGTCGTCGTTGTTGGATCAGCTCGACTCGGACGACTGCTCGGCTACCACCTTGTCGAGAGTCGAGTCTGTCGGCTCGACCGGCGGCGCCGACGCGATCGTCGTGGACCGCGTGGGCGTCCTCGCGGATCTGTACACGATCGCTACGGTGGCCTTCGTCGGTGGGGGCTTTCACGGAGCGGGTCTTCACTCCGTGCTCGAACCGGCCGCCGCCTCCAAACCGGTCGTGTTTGGGCCATCCTACGGCCGCAGCGCACCTGCAGCGCAGCTCATCGAGGCAGGAGCGGCGACGTCGGTGGAGAGCGCCGAGGGGCTGGCCGAGGCGCTCATCGTGTGGTGTGACGATGCCCAGGCAAACCATGACGCCGCGACACGCGCCCAGGGCTATATTCAGAGCCATCTGGGAGCGGCGAAGCGCACCGCCGATGCCCTCGCCGATCTCTTGGCAGGTTGAACTCAATGCAAGAAGCTGCAGGGGTCCCTGAGATTACGCCGACCGAGCTCAACGCCCGCTTCGAGAGCGGCGATGTCCCGGTTCTCGTTGATGTCCGTGAACCCTTCGAGGTGGACATCATAGATCTCCCGGAGCACGGTCAGACGCTTATTCCGACGGGTGAGTTCGCGGCACGCCTGGAGGAGCTCGACCCCGAAGACGAGTTGGTGATCTATTGCCGCAGCGGCCAGCGAAGCGAGCAGGCGGCTCGCTACCTGCTGCAGAACGGGTTCGAGCGGGTCTTCAACCTCCGAGGCGGTGTCTTGGGGTGGCGCGAGGAGGTCGATCCATCCCTGGCGAGCTACTAGCCCTGCCTAGGTCCCGACCGACGGCGCTCGTCCTCGCCCTGGTCGTTCTGTCCGCATGTGAGGCCGGGCCCTCGATGTTCGATCGCGGCGAGGAATCCGAGCCGGGCGCTCCCGAGGTGGCTGACGTCTCCACACCCCTCAGCACGCCGAGTCCAGCGGACGTCGGTGAGGTGGAGAGCGATGCGATCGATCCAGAGGGGGATCCGGATCGGGTGGAGACTGCATCCGGCGGGTCGGCGAGCATGCCCGATCAGCGTGGGGTCGGCAGCGCCTCAGCGTCCGCAGAACTGGACGACGTAGAGACCTCCGAGAGCGTCCTGCCTACCGACGACGGGGATGCCCGATTCCCCCGCCCGACGAATGTCAGGGGGCTCTACGTGAATGCGTGGGCCGCCGGCTCGCGCACGCGGATGACGGCGCTGTTGGAGGTCGTTCGCACTACCGAGGTGAACGCGCTCGTCATCGACATCAAGGATGCGTCGGGCTATGTGAGCCACGCGACTGAACTCGAGTTCGCCCACGAGATCGGCTCAACCGGGGAGATCCGGATTCGGGACCTGCCCGGCCTGCTCGACCAGCTGGAAACGGAGGGCATTTACCCGATCGCGCGGATCGTGGTGGTGAAGGACCCCATTCTGGCTGCGGCCCGTCCCGAGCTCACCATTCAGGACACCGCGGGCGGATCGTGGATCGACGGTAAGGGAATCATCTGGCTCAACCCGCACGACCCCGAGGTCTGGGACTACCACGTCTCGCTCGCGCGCGAGGTGGCCGAGATGGGATTCCCCGAGATCCAATGGGACTACATTCGCTTCCCCGACGCACCGCGGAGTGAATTGGATCGGGCAGTCTATCCTGGCGCTGACGGGCGGCCGATGGCGGAGGTCATTCGTTCCTTCTTGGAATACGGCCGGGGCGAGCTCGCGTACCTCGAGGTCGAGCTGACCGCCGACGTGTTCGGCGTGACGACGTCCGCTGCTCGTGACGTGGGCATCGGGCAGGTGTGGGAGTCGTTCATCGACGTGATCGACGTCGCTCTTCCGATGGTCTATCCGAGTCACTATTGGACGGGGAGCTTCGGCATCGATTCGCCGAATGCCTACCCCTACGAGATCGTGAGGGGCGCGCTCGACGACGCCATGCGGCGCTCGCTCCGGGTCGAGGGGGCGGGGCTGACACGCCCTTGGCTCCAGGACTTCACGCTCGGAGCGCCGGCGTACGAGGCGCCCGAGGTGAGGGCCCAGATCCAGGCGACGTACGATGCAGGCTTCAACGAGTGGATCCTGTGGAATCCCGGGAGTCACTATACGGTCGATGCGCTTCAGCCGGTCGGAGGCTTTGTGGAAGAGCCCCTCATACGTATCGGAAGCCAAATCGTCCCAGCGTCGCGACGATGGGAGTTCGTCGACTCCGCCGAGGTGATCGCGGACACAGCCCGGGCTCGCCGGTAGAAGCGTCGTCGTGAAGGGGCAGATCAGCGCGCTCACGTTCGACTTCTTCCAGACGCTGGCCCACCACGGTACGGGCCGCGGTCGTGGGCTTGAGGTCGTCGATTACCTCCAGGGCCACGGACTCACCCACAGTCCGTGGAGACACGCGGTCCTCTACGATGTCTTCGAGCTCCATCTGGAGCGATATCCGCTTCATGGATCTGACGCCGACAGGCGCCGATATCGAGTCGAGCTCGCTGATCGTTTGTTTGGGTGCTTAGGGGTGACTGCGCCGGACGGTGCGGCCCATGAGCATGCTGATGCTCTGTGGACGCTGCTGGGTCCGAGCAGCCTGAGCGTCTATCCCGAAACACGCGCGGTGCTGGGCAAGCTCTCCAGGGCCGGTTTTGCGATGGCGGTGGTGTCGAACTGGCATCACGGTCTGGCGCACTTCGCCCACGAGATGGGCATCGGCTCGTTCTTCGACCACGTCGTAGTCTCTGCCGAGGTCGACTCCTTCAAGCCCGACGGTGTGATCTTCGCCGAGGCGCAGCGCCTCCTCGGCGTAGAGCCAAGCCGGATCCTGCACATCGGTGACCAGCTCGTGGACGACGTTCAGGGAGGCCGGAGCGCCGGCGTCCAGGTGCTGCTCGTCGATCGTGAGGGCCAGGCGGGCGACCCGGATGTTCCGACGGTGAGGGACCTGACAGGGGTGCTCGGAGTTCTCGGGCTCGGCTAACCGACTGCCGCCGCGAACTGGAGCTCGTGCAGCTGGGCGTAGAGGCCCTCTGCTTCCAACAGCTCCGCATGGGTGCCCTCCTCGCACAGCTCGCCGTGATGGAGCACCAGGATACGGTCGGCGTTGTGAACGGTGGAGAGCCGATGTGCGATCACCAGCGACGTCCGGTTCTTGAGCAGCTCGTCCGTAGCCGCTTCGATCTGCTCCTCGAGTTCGGAATCGACGGAGCTGGTGGCCTCGTCCAGCACGAGAATCTCCGGGTCGAAGGCCAGCGCCCGCGCGAAGCTCACGAGCTGACGTTCGCCGACCGAGAGCGTGGAGCCGCGCTCGCCCAGCGCCTGGTCGTAGCCATCGGCCAGACGGTCGATGAACGGAGCCGCACCGATCCGTTCGGCGGCGCTACGGACGGCCTCGTCCGAGATCTGGGGGGACCCGAGCCGGATGTTGTAGCCGACGTCCTGACTGAACAGGAAGACGTCCTGTAGGACCAAGCCGATACGCCCGCGTAGGTCATCCAACGCCATGCGCTCGATCGGCACTCCGTCCAGGAGGATCTGTCCCTTGTCGATCTCGTAGAAGCGCGTGAGGAGGCTGATGATGGTCGTCTTGCCAGCCCCCGTATGCCCGACGATCGCGACTTTCTCGCCGGCTTCGACCTTGAAGGTCAGCCCCTTGAGGACCCATTCGGGCTCTTCGCCTTCCTCGGCGGGGAGGTAAGAGAACCACACGTCCCTGAACTCGACTTCGCCGAGTGTGGACGGCGACAGAGAGACGGGGTGGTCAGGGTCTACGATCTCGATCTCTTCGTCGAGCAGCTTGAAGACGCGCTCGGACGACGCCATCGCACCTTGGAGAAGGTTGTACTTCTCACTCAGGTCCTGGATGGGCCGGAAGAACCGACGGGCGTACTGGAGGAACGCGGCCACGACGCCCACGGTGAGCGCGCCGTCCATGGTCCGGAGCCCGCCATACCAGATGATGAGCGCGAGAGCGAGGGCGGTGAAGAACTGGATGATCGGGAAGAAGAGCGCGTAGTACGTGATCGAGCGAAGGTGGGCGTTGCGGTAATCCTGGTTGAGCTCGGCGTACCGCTCGGCCTCGGCGTCCTCACGGTTGAAGAGCTGGATGACCCGGACCCCGGTGAACCGTTCGTGGAGGAACGAGTTCATCCTCGCGAGGCGCAGTCGAATATCGCGGTAGACGTTGCGGATTCTGGCCCGGAACAAGAACGCGACGAAGAAGACGAGGGGCAGCACGCTGAACGAAACGAGCGCGAGTCGCCAGTTCATGTTCAACATCGCGATGACGATGAACAGGAGCGTGAACACGTCGCCGAAGACCGTGACGAGCCCCGAGCTGAATAGCTCGTTCAGCGTCTCCACATCATTCGTGATGCGGGTCATGAGCCGACCCACCGGGTTCTTGTCGTAGAACCGGAGGTCCAGGCGCTGCAGCTTGGCGAAGATCTCGGTCCGCAGGTCGTACATCACGGCCTGCCCGAGCCACGTCGTGATGACCGCTTGGACGTAGGTGAGTATGGCGCCCAGGACGACCGCGGCCATAAATCCGCCCGCCAGGAGTGCGAGCAAGCTCGTGTCCCGCTGTGGGATCGCCTCGTCGATGACGAGCTGGGTAAGCCAGGGGCCCACGATCTGAGTGGCGGAAGTCAGCATCAAAACGGCGATCGCCAGCGCTACTCGGCGCCGGTACGGCCAGAGATACTTGAGCAGGCGCCGCATGAGCTGGCCGTCGTACGCCTTCCCGAGGGCGTCTTCCTCGTGCAGTGCGTCTACTGCGGCCATGGACAGCGGGGTGGCGGGTGCGGAAGGGAGCGGAACGAGTCCGCTATGACAATTTACACACGATCCCTATCATCCTTTCCATGCTAGAGAAGCTCACCACCGCCTTCCGGAGCCTGTCCCGGGCCCCCGGGCTGAGCGCGATCATCGTTGCTGACGCTCGGCGTCGGCATCGGGTCGAACGTCGCTCTGTTCAGCGTGTTACGTGGGGTTCTCATCCGCCCGCTTCCTTATCCCGAAGCGGAACGGCTCGTGCGCATGTGGGAGGCGAATCCCGGCGTCGACGACCAGCTCCACGGACCTTCCCCGTGGAACTTCGCGGACTGGCAGCGAGAGGCTCCGGGCTTCGAGTCGATGGCGGCGTGGTATCTCACGTCCGGCACGTACCGCGACGGTGACTACGCCGAGGAGATTCGCTCGGCCCAGGTGACCGCTGACTTCTTCCGGGTCATGGGCCGCGAGCCGATGCTCGGCCGCGACTTCCGGCCAGAGGAGGTCACGACGTACGGGCCGGTCATGCTGAGCTACGGGCTTTGGCAGCGCCTGTTCGGCGGCGACTCGACCGTCGTCGGAAGGAGCATGATCTCCAGCGGGAACTCGTATGAGATCATCGGCGTCATGCCGCCGGACTTCGTGTTCCCCGACGAATCAGTCGAGTCGTGGGTCGCATGGGATCTGCCCGGGGTCTACGAGGGCAACTTCGTGGCTCGGACTTGGCGATTCCTCGACGGCATCGGTCGACTCGAGGACGGCACTTCCCTCGAGGTCGCCGAGCAGGGACTCGACAGCTACGCTGCGCGTCTCGCGGAAGCCTATCCGGTGGAGAACGAGGGCTGGGGCGCGCGGCTCACGTCGCTGCACGATGAGGTCATCGGGGACACGCGCGCCACGCTGTGGATCGCCTTCGGCGCCGTGCTGTTCATTCTGCTCATCGCGTGTGCGAACGTGGCCAACTTGCTGCTGGCGCGCGTCCCATCGCGAAGTCGCGAGCTGGCCATTCGCTCGACGCTGGGCGCGCCCCGGGGGAGGATCGTCGGGGAACTTCTCGCCGAGAGCCTGCTCCTCGCAGGGCTAGCGGGACTGACCGGACTGGTGATCGGACAGGTGCTGCTCCGGACGCTGGTAGCGTTCGACGCCGGACGCATTCCGCGGCTCGGTGAGGTATCGATCGATGGCTGGGTGATTGTGTTCACCCTGACGATCTCTGGGCTCACCGCAGTTCTGTTCGGCCTGGCTCCTGCCTTGCAGGCGCTCGGCGGATCCGCGATGGCGTCGCTTCGGGATGGCACGCGGACCACGGGTAGCGCCGCGCACCGTCGCCTGCGCGAGCTGTTCGTCGGCTCGCAGGTGGCGGTAGCGATCGTGCTGTTGTCCGGCGCCGCTCTCTTCGTGACGAGCTTCGCACAGATCAGAGGCGTCGACCCGGGCCTGGACCCGGCGAACGTGGCGACCTTCCGCATCTCCCTCGATCCCGTGGAAGGGACGGACGGCGAGATCTTCCGATACTACGAAGGTCTCATGACGCAGCTCGAGGCGCTCCCTGGCGTGGTGCGAGCCGGCGCGGCGCAGACGCTCCCTCTGAACCCGATCGGAAACGACTTCCGCCGGCCGTACCGGCCTGTGGGGAGCGCGCTCGAGGTCGCCGAGGCCCCCGAGGTTCAGATGCGGATCGTCACGAGTGGCTACGTCGATGCAATGGGCATGCGCCTCGTCGCAGGCGAAAACCTGCCCCGGAGCGCCGCTGCCGGCGAGCCTCTCGTCGCGCTCGTGAACCGGACGTTGGCCGAGGAGTTGTGGCCAAACCAAACTGCCGTGGGCCAGACGTTCGAGATCGACTTCCGGGTGGGTTGGCAGCCGTACCTGGTGACCGGCATCGTCGAGGACGTGAAGCACTACGGACTGCGTGAGGCTTCCAGGGCGGAGGTCTTCTTGTCCCATCGGCAGTCGGCGTACCTCGCCATGAGCATCGTCGTGAGGACTGCGGGGGATCCCGATGCGATGGCAGCGACGCTCCGCCAGGCGGTCTTGGAGCACCAGCCCGTCCAGCCGGCGCACAACTTCGTGTCGATGGAGACGCTGCTTTCGGCCTCGATCGCCGAGGAGCGCTTCCTGATGGTGCTTCTCGGCACCTTCACAACGATCGCGCTCCTGCTCGCCGCGAGCGGTATCTATGGGGTGATCTCGTATGTGGTGAGTCACCAGCAACGCGAGATCGGGGTGCGGATGGCGCTTGGGGCGGACCGGACCGCGGTCGTTCGCGGCGTCTTGGTGCGATCCATCGCAGTCACCGCCGTGGGCCTTGTGGCCGGCCTCATCGGCGTGGCGGTCATGGGCGGTTTTGTCGAGAGCGTCCTGTTCGGCGTGACGGCGTCTGATCCGCGCGCATCCGTGGGTGTCGCGGCCGTTGTCGGGTTCGTGGCGACGGTGGCGGCGTACCTGCCTGCCCGGCGGGCAGCGTCGGTCACGCCAGTGACCGCGCTACGGTCGGACTGATCTCGGCTCGGTGCCCGGCGCATATCGGGCAACACATCCCCATGTAGACGGTCTGGACGGTCATTGTATCGTTCCCGCATGAACGACCCGATCCGCATCCGCGGGGCACGCCAGCACAACCTGAAGAACATCGATCTGGATCTGCCCAGGCGGCGTCTGACGGTGATCACCGGTCCGTCTGGATCCGGAAAGAGCTCGTTGGCGCTCGACACACTCTTCGCCGAGGGTCAGCGCAGATACGTCGAGTCTCTGTCGACCTACGCGAAGCAGTTCTTGGAGCGCATGGAGAAGCCCGACGTAGATTCCATCGAGGGCATTTCCCCCGCCGTGGCGATCGAGCAGAAGAACCCCACCAAGTCGAGCCGCTCCACGGTGGGGACCGCGACTGAGGTCTACGACTACATGCGCTTGCTGTGGGCGAGGATCGGGAGCACTCATTGTCCGCAGTGCGACCGTCGGGTCCGACCCGATACCGTCACGGGTGCGGTCGACCGCGTCCTCGCACTTCCCAAGGGCACTCGGATCCAGGTGACGCTCCCGTTGCCCAGAAGTGGCGAGGTCACGCACCCGCTCATGGTGGCGAATCTGCGGGCGATGGGCTTCGTGCGCCTGTTCGTGGACGGGGAGCTACTCGACATCTCGGGTCCCGAGGCGGACGATCCCGTGGAGCTGGGCGCCGACCTCACGGCGGCCATCGAGCTGCTTGTCATCGTCGACCGTCTGAAAGTCGGGCCCGAGGCCCGGGACCGGCTCGCCGACTCGCTGGGCACCTGCTTCGTCGAGGGGGAAGGTGAGGCGATCATCGTCGCCGAGATCGATGGCTCCGAGCAGCGCCTTCAGTTCACGGAGCACTTCCGGTGTCCGGAGCACCCTGATATCACCTTCCCGGATCCGTCCCCGCAGCTGTTCTCGTTCAACAATCCGTACGGCACGTGCAAGCTGTGCACGGGCTTCGGCGCGACGCTGGACTACGATCCAGCGCTGATCGTGCCCAATCCGGACCGGTCGCTCTCGGACGGCGCGGTCGACCCCTGGGCCAAGCCGCGCTACCGACGGGAGCGCGACAAGCTCAAGGCCTTCGCCATGGAGCAGAAGGTGTCGTTCTACTCGCCCTGGCAGGAGCTTCCAAAGACCTTCCGCGAGGCGGTCATGTACGGCGGCGAACACCTCACGGGCGTGATCCCCTTCTTGGTGTCGAAGGAGAAGAAACGCTACAAGCAGTACATCCGTGTCTTTCTGCGCCAGTACCAAAGTCCGAAGAGCTGTCGAGAGTGCGGGGGATCGCGGCTTCGTCCCGAGGCGCTGCGCGTGCGTGTGGACGATCGAACCATCGCGGACATCGCTGACCTTCCGCTGGAAGACCTCGGGCCGTGGGTGCATCAACTCGAGCTTCCGAAAATGGAAGCGCAGATTGCCGAGACGATTCTCAGGGAGCTGCGCTCGCGCGTCACCTTCCTGGTCGAGGTGGGGTTGGGCTACCTGACGCTCGGCCGACAGATGCGCACGCTCTCGGGCGGGGAGGCTCAACGCATCGGCCTGGCCAACTCCCTCGGAGCGTCGCTGGTGGACACGCTCTACGTGCTCGACGAGCCGACCATCGGATTACATCCAAAGGACACGGGCTCCCTCCTGGACCTGCTGAGGCAACTCAGCGCGGCCGGGAATACCGTCGTGGTCGTCGAACACGATGAGCAGGCGATCCGCGCCGCCGATCACATCGTCGAGTTGGGGCCCGCATCCGGCGAACAGGGAGGCCAGGTCGTCTACGAGGGCCCACCCGAAGCGCTCGAGGGCGTCGATACAGCGACCGGACGCTACCTGTCCGGACGCGTATCGGTCGACCTGCCCAAGAAGAGCAGGCGCGTCGATGGGGCTTTTCTATCGTTGAAGGGCGCACGCCTTCACAACCTGCGGGGCGTCGATGCGGAGGTTCCGATCGGGACTCTCACGGTCGTCACGGGCGTCTCCGGCTCGGGTAAGTCCACGCTCGTCCACGATGTTCTCTACCGGGCCGCTGAGCGTGAGATGGGCGGCGAGACGACCGCGAAGGAGCATCTGGGCGAGGTGATCGGCGGATACGACAAGCTCGAGGGGCTCGCTCACATCGATGGCGTGGTCCTCGTGGACCAGTCACCGATCGGCCGCACACCGCGCTCGAATCCCGTGACGTACATCAAGGCTTGGGAGCACGTGCGGAAGCTCTTCGCGACCCAGTTCCTGGCGCGCGAGCGCGGCTTCGGCCCCGGACACTTCAGCTTCAACGTCACGGGCGGACGGTGTGAGGCGTGCAAGGGGGCCGGCCAAATCGAGATCGAGATGGTCTTCATGGCCGACGTCTACGTCACGTGTGACTCCTGTCAGGGGGCCAGGTACGGACGTGAGGTGCTCGATGTGAAGATCCGCGGGAAGAACGTTTCCGAGGTGCTCGAGTTCACCGTGGACGAGGCGATCCGGTTCTTCATGCGCGAGCGGAAGCTGGGCAAGAAGCTCTGGCAGCTTCAGCAGGTCGGGTTGGGATACCTCCGGCTGGGACAGGCTGCCACGACGCTCTCAGGCGGAGAGGCTCAGCGACTGAAGATCGCTCGGGAGTTCGCCAACGCCTCTGGCAAGCAGGGGCGGAAGCTGTACATCCTCGACGAACCCACGACCGGCCTCTCCGGCGAAGACGTCGGCAAGCTCCTCAATGTGCTCGGCAAGCTCGTGGACGCGGGGAACACGGTCTTGGTCATCGAGCACAACATGGATGTCATCAAGGTGGCCGACTGGGTGATCGACTTGGGGCCGGGTGCCGGGACGCGCGGGGGTGAGATCGTCGCGATGGGTCCCCCGCATGTCATCGCCGGGGTGCCCGAGAGCGCGACGGGGCACTACCTGGCTGAGGCGCTCGCGTCTCGGTAGACCCGATGTCAGCTCCCTAGAGACCTAACTCCTTGCGGTACTCCTTCTCGCGCCTGGCGAGCAGCGATGCGAGCGTGATGGTCCAGACGGCGTACCCGCCGCCCGCCGCAGCGGCCGCGGTCCCGAGGCCCATCCAACTCACCCACATCATCGGCCACATCCCTGAGAAGAACGTGTTCAGGAACGTCTCGATGCCCAGCGTGAGGATCTCGGAGGAGACGAAGTTCCCGACGCTGTCGGCATCCGCAATCGATTCGATGATGCTCTGAACTTCCATGTAGACGAAGGTGCCCACAGCCAGCAAAGCGTAGTAACCGCCGCCGTGCTTCCGCCAGAGTTTCCCGACAGATTCGCCCCCACTTCCTTCTAGTTCAGTCATACCGGCAATCAGTCCCCTTCGTGGTCACCGAGCCCACCATTAGACTCGGTCGTCATGTCAGCCCCGCCCCCGATCTCCGTCCTGCTGCCTGTCCGCGACGGCGGAACCGTCCTCGCCGAGGCCATCGAATCGCTCGAGGCCCAAACGCTCGCCGACTTTGAAGTGATCGCCGTCGACGATGGCTCTACGGACTATTCGTCCAATTTGCTTCAGGAATGGGCGATTCGAGACGCCCGAGTCAACGTTCTCACTCAGGAGCCGATGGGCATCATCGCGGCTCTCGAGAGGGCTCGACTTGTGGCCAGAGGGGCCTATCTAGCCCGGATGGACGCCGACGACATCTCCGAACCCGAGAGATTCGCACGTCAGTGGGATCTCATGGAGAGCGATGAGAGGCTGGTGCTGTGCGGCTGTGGCGTCGAGTACTTCCCGCCCGAGAGCGTGCGGGACGGGGCGCGACGGTACCAGGCCTGGCTCAACGCCTCGAACACCCACGACGAAATCGCGCGGGAGATCTTCGTTGAATGCCCCCTCGCGCACCCATCGTTCTTCATGCGAGCGGAGGCCGTCTCTGACGTGGGTGGATATCAGGATCACGGATGGGCGGAGGACTACGACCTGGTGCTGAGGCTCTGGCGATCCGGAGGGAGTCTCGGGAAGGTGCCAGAGGCCCTTCTGCGCTGGCGGGAGGGTGACCAACGCTTGTCTCGAACCAACGAACGGTACTCGTCCGAGGCCTTCCGCCGATGCAAGGTGCATCATCTGCGCGAGACGTTCCTCGGGGCCCGGCAAGGCGTCGTGATCTGGGGCGCCGGCCCGGTGGGAAAGGCGTTCGGTCGAGCCCTCGGCAAGGAGGGGGTTCAGATCAGTGCGTTCGCAGAGGTCGACCCGCGTAAGATCGGCCAGAACATTCACGGGGCGCCAGTCCTGAACACCGCTTCAGCATTGGGGTTACGCGGGGTTTTTCACATCGCGGCGGTCGGCCAACCTGGTGCCAGGGAGACGCTGCGGAGCCTGCTTTCTGGCGCAGATCTGCATGAACTCCAGGATTTCGCCTGCGTGGCATGATTCGGGGGGCCAAAAGCGTTATTTTTATTGGCCTCGGCAAGCAGTGCCCGAGCGCGCCCAGGAGACCTCTCCAGAGCCACAGGAGCTTGCGCTTGCCAGACCCCCGGTACGTCCAAGAGCGCCACCCGTGCGCGCCCGCACTTCTGCTGGCAGCCTAAGTGCAGCGGACGCTTTCCATGCTCGCGGTTGGGCTGACGATTCTCGGGCTCGAGCTCTCGACCAAGATCGTCTCGCTGGCGGCCGGGCGGGTCTCGTCGGGCTTCAGTGCTATCGCGAACGGGCTCGAGTTCCACGTGTCGACTGGGCGCTTCTTGACCGGCGTGGCGATGCTCGTCATCGGCCTGTCATTGGGGTGTGGCTCACGAAGGCCGAGGCGTCTGTGACGGCGGTAGGCGAAGCGTGCCCGGCATGCGGGGGCGAGACCCAGCGGGTGAAGAGGAGGCGCACACACAAGCTCCTCTCGACGCTCATGGGTCACCGGCTCACCAGGAGGCGTTGCGACGTGTGCTCGTGGAGCGGCCTCTCGGTGCGCTACTGAGCGTGAAGTCGGAAAAATGATGGGAATGAACCCACCTCTACAGCGGCGAACGTATGAGTGATGAGCTAGAGGTCGTAGACGGAGACGACGGCGGCCCCAAGGTCCTTACGAGGCTCATAGAGGACGAGATGCGTGAGTCGTTCATCGACTATTCGATGAGCGTGATCGTCCAGAGGGCGTTACCCGACGTCCGCGACGGTCTCAAGCCGGTGCACCGGCGCATTCTCTACGCGATGAGCGAGAGCGGCTTGAGTCCTGGTCGAGCGTACAAGAAGAGCGCGACCGTGGTCGGTGATGTGCTGGGCAAGTACCACCCGCACGGTGACTCAGCGGTCTACGACTCGATGGTCCGCATGGTCCAGACGTTCTCGCTTCGGTACCCGCTCGTCGACGGTCAGGGGAACTTCGGGTCTGTGGATGGCGATTCCGCTGCGGCGTACCGCTATACGGAGGCAAGGCTCACCGCTCTGGCGGTGGAGTTGCTAGCCGATATCGACAAGGAAACGGTCAGATACACGCCGAACTTCGACGGGAGTCGGGAGGAGCCTACCGTGCTGCCGGCTCGTGTCCCGAACCTGCTGATCAACGGCTCGTCCGGTATCGCAGTCGGCATGGCGACCAACATCCCGCCCCACAACCTGAGGGAGATCGTCGACGCCACCATCGCGCTCATCGACAATCCGGATCTGCCTCAGGAGGAGTTGGAGGGCATCGTGCAGGGCCCCGACTTTCCCACGGGCGGCTTCGTGTGCGGCCGCGAGGGGATTCGGGATGCGTACCGCACGGGGCGAGGCCGCATCATCATGCGTGCGCGCGCGGAGATCGAGGAAGTCGACGCGAACAGTGAGCGCATCGTGGTGACCGAGATCCCGTTCATGGTCAACAAGTCTCGGTTGATCGAGCAGATCGCGCAGTTGGTCCGCGGCAAGAAGCTGACCGACATCCGGGACATGCGGGACGAGTCCGACCGCGACGGCATGCGCATCGTGATCGAGCTCAAGCGCGACGCTGTCCCTCACATCGTGCTGAACAGGTTGTACCGCCACACGCAGATGCAGTCGACCTTCGGGACGATCATGCTCGCTCTCGTGGACGGTCAGCCGAAGGTGATGCCGCTGAGCGAGATGCTGCATCACTTCATCAAGCACCGGTTGGTAGTGGTGGTTCGGCGCAGTCAATACGATCTCGATCGTGCATTGGCGCGCGAGCACATCCTCGAGGGCCTCAAGATCGCGGTCGACAACATCGACGAGGTCATCAAGGTCATTCGTGCCTCCAAGGACGCTGAAAGCGCATCTGTGCAGCTTCAGAGTTCGTTCGAGCTGTCCGAGCGACAGGCGAAGGCGATCTTGGAGATGCGGCTCGCCAGACTCACCGGCCTCGAGATCGACAAGCTAGAAGCGGAGCTCGGCGAGCTCCGCGAGGTCATTGAGGAGCTCCGGTCCATCTTGGCGTCCGAAGAGCGGCGCAGAGAGATCGTCAAAGACGAGCTCCGTCACGTGTCCGAGAAATTCGGCGACGACCGGCGCACGGAGATCACGGCCGCCATCGGGTCCTTCGATGTCGAGGACCTGATCGTCGAAGAGGACATGGTCATCACGGTATCCCGTCAGGGCTACGTGAAGCGGCTCGCCGTGGACACCTATCGCGCTCAGCGACGCGGCGGGCGAGGCCTGCGGGGAATGGACACCAAGGAGGAGGACTGGGTCGAGCACCTCTTCGTGGCGTCCACGCACGATTACCTCATGATCTTCACGCGCCGAGGCCAATGCTATTGGATCAAGGTGTGGGAGATTCCGGTCGGCGGGAGGACGTCACGCGGGAAGCCGATCATCAACTTGCTGAACCTCGCCGACACCGAGGACATCGCTTCCGTGGTGCCGGTACGCGAGTTCTCGGAGGACAAGAACCTCATCTTCGCTACGCGGCTGGGAGTCGTGAAGAAGACGACCCTGTCGGCGTACGGAAATGTGCGCACCGTGGGCCTCAACGCCATCAACATCAATGAAGGCGACGAGCTCATCGACGTACAGATCACGTCGGGCGAGGACGAGATCATTCTGGCGAGCAAGGGCGGCAAAGCGATCCGCTTCAAGGAGCAGGACGCCCGCCAGCTGGGTCGGGCCACAGCCGGAGTGCGCGGCCTGAGACTCCGTGGCGACGACATCGTCATCGGCATGGTCGTCGTCCGACCAGAATCGACTCTGCTCGTGGTTTCCGAGAATGGCATGGGCAAGCGCTCGGAGGTCGACACGTACAGGCTGCAGAAGAGGGGTGGGATGGGGGTCATCAACCTGAAGGTCTCCGAGAAGACCGGTGCGGTGGTCGCGATCAAGGCGGTGACCGAAGACGAGCAGCTCATGGTCATCACGCGCAACGGCGTCGTGAATCGGCAGCGCGTTTCCGAGATCTCCGTGATCGGCAGAGCCACGCAGGGCGTGAAGCTCGTCAATCTCGATAAGGGCGATACCGTGATGGACGTCGCCCGGGTCGTCATCGACGACGAAGATGAGAACCGTGAGAACGGTGAGAACGGGTCCTTGGACGGCGATGCCCCGGAGAACGGCGAGGCGGTCGACGCAACCGGTGCCGAGGCTATCGCCGATGCCGAGGTCAGCGCCGACGCCTCGGGAGGAGAGGGCGCCTCAGAGGAAGAGGGTGCACCGGCGGCAGAGGATGCCGGAGATGAACCCGAGATGACCGACACAGACTCGGCGGAGCCCGAGGCCGACTGATGAGCGACCTGGTCCAGGGCGAAGGCCTGGTCGGCCTCACGGAGATCGAGGCGGCAGCGCGCCGCCTGGCGGGGGTCGCGGTACCGACTCCGCTGATCCCGGCGGACGCCTTGTCGGACGCGGTCGACGCCCAGGTGCGGCTCAAGTGTGAGAGCCTACAACGGGCGGGGTCGTTCAAGATCCGGGGAGCGCACAACTTCGTCTCTCAACTCTCGGACGATCAGGTCGCGCCCGGGATCATCACGTACTCCTCGGGTAACCACGCACAAGCAGTCGCGTTGGCCGGTAAGCTACGTGGCGTTCGTGTCGTGGTCGTCATGCCCACCACCGCGCCCAAAGTGAAGCGCGATGGTACGGAGCGGCTGGGTGCGGAGATCGTGTACGAGGGGACCACGTCCATTGAGCGACGTGCACGAGCGGAGGAGCTCGCCGAGTCGGAGAACCTCACCATCGTCCCGCCGTTCGATCACCGGCACATCATCGCAGGGCAGGGGACCGTCGGACTCGAGATCGCTCGCGACTGGCCCGACGTAGACCTCGTTTTGGCCCCGATCGGCGGCGGCGGGCTGGCGAGCGGCATCGCGGCCGCGGTGAAGCGCATCCTCCCGAACACGCGTGTGATCGGTGTCGAGCCGGTCGGCGCTGCGTGCATGCGCAAGGCGTTGGATGAGGGGCATCCGGCCCTCCTCGAGGAGATCGACACGATCGCCGACGGGTTGGCTCCGGTCATGGCGGGTGAGCTCACCTTTGAACACGCCAGGGATCTCATGGACGACGTGGTCACCGTCGAGGACGACGCGATCAAGTCCGCGACCGAGTTCCTCGTCAGTCGGCACAAGCTGATCGTCGAGTACTCGGGTGCCGCGACCACAGCGGCGCTGCTTTCCAAGGCGGTCGATGCCGAAGGGCTGCGTGTCGCCGTCGTCGTCAGTGGCGGCAACCTCGACTCCTCGCTTCTGGCGGGACTGGCCTAGCTCGATCATGAAGCGGGTCATCCTCTTCGACATCGACGGCACGCTTGTGCGCGGTGGCCCGGCCAAGGAGGCGTTCCACGGGGCGATGCTGGAGACGTACGGGACAGCCGGCGACGTCGATGGTGTCAGCTTCGCTGGGAAGACCGATCCGCAGATCGCTCGGGAGCTACTTTTGGGTGTCGGCTTCGATACGGCGCGTATCGAGGATGGCTTTCCTGACTTGTGGCACAGGTATACCACATCTCTGCAGGAGCGCTTGGTCGATGAGCCGGTAACGGTCCTCGCCGGGGTGTCCGAGCTGCTCGATGCGCTCGCCGGGATCGACGACGTCGGTGTGGCGCTGCTCACCGGCAACATCGCCCGTGGGGCCGAGCTGAAGCTGGGCTCGGGAGGGCTGATGCGGCACTTCTCTTTTGGTAGCTACGGTTCCGATCACGAGGAGCGCGACGAGTTGCCGGCGATCGCGCTCGACCGCGCCCGAGCCGAGTGGGGATCGTCGATCAGGGCTCAGGACGCCGTGGTCGTCGGTGACACGCCCCGCGACGTTCAGTGTGGCCAGCACGGCGGCACGCGCACGCTAGGCGTAGCCACAGGCAGTTTCAGCGCATCTCAGCTCCGGGACGCCGGGGCCGACAGCGTCGTCGAAGACCTGTCCGATACCGCCGATGTCGTCTCATTTCTGACGCTTTGACGCATCCCCGCGGCCGGCTGGTCGCTTGATCGCCTGGGCGCCCGGAAACATCTTGTGAGCTACAACGCATCTAAGATGTCAGCGGAACCGGCCGCAAAGGTTTCTATCACGCCCGATTGACGGGCGTCTCGCACTGGAGCACGAACGTGTCGAATCGCCAAGAGCGGAGAAAAGCCCGGGAAGAGGGCGCCTCCGATACGAACAGGTTCAACCAGATCTTGATCCTCGTCGCCGTTCTCGGTATCGGCGCGGTGGGTTGGTCGGTGAGCAGCAGCATGCTGGGAACGGCGGTCGCCGAGCCGATCGAGGTCGAGGGCCTCGACGACATGGCCACGCTGGCTGAGGTTGCCCAAGGAACGACGCGAGGCGACCCCGACGCCCCGTTCACGATCATCGAGTTCGGCGACTACCAGTGCCCGGGCTGCGGCGGTTTCGCGCTTACGGTGAAGCCGGGCGTCGACCAGGCCTTTATCGACACTGGCATCGCGAAGTTCGTCTTCTACGACTTCCCGCTCCCCATGCACCCGCACGCGTTCCTGGCCGCCCGCGCCGCACGGTGCGCCGGTGATCAGGACAAGTACTGGGAGTATCACGATCAGCTATTCCGCAACCAGGTGAACTGGTCGGGTCGTGTAGATCCGGTGAGTGCGTTCCTGGGTTACGGGGAAGCCATCTCACTCGAGCAGGACACGTTTGAGCGGTGCCTGAAGAGCGAGCAGCATGCCGAAGTGGTTTCCGCAAACATCGTTCTCGGTCAGGCGCTCGGCGTAACCGGTACGCCAACAATCCTCGTCGAAAAAGATGGTGATCTGAGGCCTTTGATGACCAACAGCCTCGCAGCCATCGAAGAGGCGATCCAACTCATGACCCCGGCGAGCGAGCCGACCGGCAACTGACGCTAGGCCCGCGATACCGATGAGCGAGTCCGGATCGGATCAGCCAGACGCGCCTACGCTCGGGCCGCCGATGAACCGGATGGCCATCGCCGTTCTGGCGCTGGCCGGTTTCTTCGTGGCGCTCTATCTCTTTGCGCACAACATCGGGCTCACCGGTCCGATCGTGTGCGGCGTGGGCGACTGTGGCACGGTGCAGGCGAGCCCCTACGCCAAGATCGGACCGATCCCGGTGTCCCTCGTCGGAGTGCTCGGCTACGTAGCCCTATTCTCTGCTTCGTTTCTCGGGATTCAGCCTGGTCGCAGGGCTTCGGCCCCCATCGGAGCATTCCTGTTCTTGAGCTCTCTGGGCGGAGTCTCGTACTCGGGCTATCTGACCTTCTTGGAGGCCTATGTCATCAATGCGTGGTGCCAGTACTGTGTCATCTCGGCCATCATCATGGTGCTGATCTTCTCAGCCTCCTTGCCCGAGCTGAGGCACATGGGCAGGAGGGCATCGTGAGCAAGGCCACCACGACAATTCGGCTGTTGTTCGTGGATGAGGGGTCGTATCACCACGAAGAGGTGAAGCTTCCGAACGATTCGCTCGAGGCTTACGAGCGCCTTATCGATTGTTTGCGCGAGGACCCGGAGGTCCTCAAGCGCATGTACGTGGACGTCTCGCGGCTCTGTGCTGCCCACCGCCTGGAAGGCTAAGGGGCTCAGCCCGCTTTGGCGGCCAGAGCTCGTTCGAGCGTCCATTCCCGCACGACCTGAGGCGGCCACTGACCGTTCTTCGCCGCCTCTAGCAGGTGGGCAGCCTCCTCGCGAGCCCGCGTGGCCGTATCGGCATCGATCAGCCCGCGACCGACGGCCTCATCGAATTCCTCCTCGTCGAGGAGTTGCGCTTCACGGCCGGGCGCTAGCCATACGTCCAGGTAGAGGTCCGTCGTGTGCCACACGTCGTCGCTCAGGTCCACGGGCGTGATGACGTTGGCGTAGAAGCCGGTGAAGGCGCCGTCGGCTCGGTGGAAGCGGCCAATGTCGTGCCACGCATTCGGGAACGTGAACCACACGACTGAGGACCCTTGCTCCAGCGCGACTTCGGGCGTGATGACGTTGGCGTAGAAGCCGGTGAAGGCGCCGTCGGCTCGGTGTGGAAGCGGCCAATGTCGTGCCACGCATTCGGGAACGTGAACCACACGACTGAGGACCCCTGCTCCAGCGCGACTTCGTTAGAGATCCGCATGGGTAGGTCGAAGTCCATCGTCTCGACGAGGGTCACGGTGACGTCGTCTCGCTCTAGGACGAGGAGTTGGTCGAACACCTCCTCGCGGTCTGGCGGCCTCCGGTAGTGAATCTTGACCCGCCGCTCGGTCAAGACGGCGTGCCCGACACGGGCTCGACGAACACGTCCATGATTCCTCCGCACACCGCGGGGCTCCAGGACACGAAGTCGTCCGTCAGGTCTACGCGTACGCGCTGCGGCACACCGGTCTCCAGCACCTGGTACGCGGCCTCGATGACCTCTGCTTCGCCACATCCTCCTCCGACCGTACCGACGAGCCCCGACTCCGGGTCCACGATCATGCGCGCGCCTACCTTGCGTGGAGTCGAGCCCTTGGTCGAGACGATCGTGGCCAACGCGCACTGCTGCCCCGCCTCGCGGGCGGCCAGGAGTGCCTCGGTCAATGTGCGATCGTCATCGTGCGTCATTCGGCTTCCTTGAAAAAACGGTCCGCCACCCGTTCCACG
>Ga0208879_1000822_pt1:0-27500 | contig 31080 bp, 24 predicted proteins | sample Knorr_S15_td_Bot_FD_185605 | JGI IMG/M metagenome (GOLD analysis project Ga0208879, IMG submission 185605) | Marine microbial communities from Southern Atlantic Ocean transect - Knorr_S15_td_Bottom_ad_5009_LV_A (SPAdes) (version 2) | ecosystem: Environmental > Aquatic > Marine > Oceanic...
ATTTTGGACTACTGAAGCCGATTCACTGCGTCATGGAAATTCTGATGCTCACGCTTTAAGAGCTGCCGATGGACCTGAAAACAGTTCAAGAGGAAACCAGAATTATGGTACAAACGAATATGATGGTCCACTAGATAATAGCGGAAGTTTTAAAGGCGATGTTGCCAGAAGTGTACTCTATATGGCTGTTCGTTATAACGGCCTTGCAGTTGTAAATGGTTATCCAAGTGCAGATCCCGATGGGTTTTTAGGAGATTTAGCTACACTTTTAGATTGGCACAGAAATGATCCTCCAGACGATTTTGAAATGAATCGTAACAATGTAATTTACACCTGGCAATTTAACAGAAATCCGTTTATAGACCAATCAGATTTAGTAGAGTATATTTGGGGAAACAATGTTGGAGATGTTTGGAGTCAACCTTTAGGAATTAAGGATACTACTATTTTAGATATAAAAATCTATCCAAACCCAACTACCAATAGTATTTATATAAAAGGAATAAAAGCACAATCTATTGTAGAAATATTTTCTGTAGATGGAAGGCGACTTTCAAAATCACTAATAAGTAATAATTCTATGTTAGATTTAAATGTATCCAGTGGTGTTTATTTTGTTAAAATTTCTTCAGAAAATAAATCAATTATAAAAAAGTTAATAGTTAAATAGGGATTAAGCTAAAAAACCCAAACTATAAATTAGTTTGGGCTTAGTATTAAATTTTTAGTTTTAATCTATTCTTTCTTTTTTGTAGTAATAATAACAACACCATCTTTGCCTTTTTTACCATATTCTTTAGTTGCGCTTTCTCCTTTTAAGACTTCTACTTTATCAATAGCATCCGAATCTAAAGCATCAATTTTATCCTTTGTGACTTCTTTTCCATTTAAAATATATAAAGGCTCTTCGTTTCCACTATTATAGAAAAACATTTTATTGCCTTTCCCTTTTTCTCTGGTTTCAAACTTAACTGATTTATCACTTACTGTTATCCAAACATTTTCATGTTCTCTTTCGATTACTTCTCTTTTTATGACTTTGCCATCTTTGTCTTTTATTATTATTATTTCGGTATCGCCATCAATTTCAATATCATGATTTGAATCAATATCGATTACTATATGGTCGCTAGTTATGGTATGAACTTTTTTGTCTTTATGGATTCTTTTAACTTCATGAACTTTGCCTTTCTTTTTAATTATAAAAACATTATCGTGGTCATTGTCATCATGGTCATCACTCTTAATAAAGATAGAACCTTTTCCTTTTCCTGAAGTGTGGATTTTGTGATTTTCATCTTTACTGAAAAAGCTATAACCTTCACCTTTTCCAAAATGATGGTCTGATCCATTACCAATTGATATACTGTTAGTTTCATTATCAATAGTAATTTTTATTGGTTTAATAGGATTGTCAGAATTAATATTAAAATTGGCATTTGAATTTTCTGACCTTGCATCAATCTTAATCGCAATTATTTCATCATTCCCATTTCTCTTAATGCCTTTGAACTTTATAGTAATACCTGCATCATCAAATTTTTCTTTAATTTTTTTAAAGTCTGCTTCAGAGAAGTCTTTTGTTATTATTATCTCTATTATTTCACTAGCGATAACTTCATTATTATTAATAATACTTTTTGAAGATTCAGTATCAACAATAATTTCTTTTGTATTAAAACTCATAATAAATAAGGCTAGTAGCGGAAGAATTAAAATGAATTTCCAATGGTTTCTGTTTTTTGATCTGTTTTTGTGTAACATAACGATTCGTTTTTTGATTAATGAATTATAAAAATTGTTTGTGAGTGCCATTTGATAATTTGGCATACTTGCTTTAAGTAATAAATGCTGATAGCTTTTTTCACAAGAAGCTTGTTTTTGGGCTTCATTATCAGCAATAAATTCTAGATTTTGATGTAACTCTTTTTTGTAAAACCATATTAATGGATTACACCAAAACACAACTGAAGCTATCTGAATTAATAAAATATCTATAGAATGAAATTGGTTAGCATGAACTTTTTCATGCGTGATAATTTGTTCGAGTTCAGTTTGTTTAAATTGATTTGGATTAAAAACAATCCAATTAAAAAATGAAAAAGGTGAGATATTATCTTCTACTTTTACAAAAATAAATTTTCCAGAGCGTTGTTTTTTATTCCGAATAATTAACGACACCAACGAGTAAATATGAATTAATAAACGTGTAGCAAAAATACTAACACCTAAAAAGTATATTGTTGTTAATACTCTATTCCAATCAATTGGGGTTATTGTATTTTCATTTGAATATGCTAGGTTTGAAACTGTATAAATAAATTCTTGTGGTTGGACTGTTATATAAATTGGAATAACTACTAACGGAATTAAAATAGCAGTGATTAATCCAACAATAAAAAACCATCGGTGACTTTGAAAAAATGTATCTCGCTGTAAAAACAAGTTATAGCAAAAATAAAATATGGCTAAAATTGCACTTGACTTAATTAAATATTCCATAATTATTTTTTGTTTTCTATTAGTGAGATAATTTCCTTTAGTTCTTCAACGCTTATCTTTTCTTCATTGGCAAAAAAGGATACTACATTTTTATAAGAGCTATTAAAATAGTTGTCAATTGCCGAATTCATAAATCGTTTTCTATAGGTTTCTTTGCTAATAATAGGGAAATATTGATGCGTTTTTCCGTATGCAATATAACCAACATAACCTTTGTCTGCTAAATTTCTAATAATAGTAGAAAGCGTGTTGTAATGCGGCTTGTCTTCTTTAATTTCAGCAAGCACATCTTTTACAAATGCTTTTTCTAGCATCCACAAAATGTGCATGATTTCTTCTTCTTTATTCGTTAGTTTTTGCATGGTAAATATTTATTTGTCATTCACTCAAATCCCGTTCAGATAATTATCGGGAGCTATCGGGAAGGAATCTCATGAATTTATTTTCTACGCTTCAAACTTATAACTATTTTTATAGTTATACAACTATGTTTGCAGTTATTTAACGAAATTTTAAGTTTTTATTGTATTAATGGTTTAAATACTATCTTCGCATTTTAAATGCATCAAAGCTTTAGTGTAGATGTAAAAAGTATTTGTATGAGCATAGTTTTTGTGATTTTAGGATTATTACTATTAGTTGTAGGGGGTGAGTTTTTAGTGCGTTCTTCAGTTGCACTATCCTTTAAATTTAATATATCTAAGCTTGTTATTGGAATGACAGTAGTGTCTTTTGCAACTTCTGCACCGGAACTTTTTGTAAGTTTAAATGCAGCATTAACAGGTTCTCCGGCAATAGCCATTAATAATGTTATTGGCTCTAATATCGCTAATATTGGTTTGGTTTTGGGTATTACAGCTTTAATTAGTTCGTTTGGTGTGGACAAACAATTTTATAAGTTTAATTGGCCGGTTATGATGTTGTTTTCCATTGCGTTGTATTATTTTCTTAGTAACGATAATCAGCTTACAGCAATTGAAGGTGGAATTTTATTTATTTCCCTATTGGTGTTTTTATTCCTTTTAATTAAACGCTCTGGAAATGGAAACAATGTTGAAAATGTAGATGGTAGTTTAGCAATAGTTTCCAATTTTAAAATTGTAGTTTGGTTAATAATAGGAACTGTTGCTTTATATTTTGGTTCTGAGTGGTTGGTTGATGGTGCAAAAGAACTAGCCAGATCTGTTGGAATAACCGATGGCGTAATTGGAGTAACAATGATAGCAATTGGCACAAGTATTCCGGAGTTGTCTGCTTCGGTTATTGCTGCGCTTAAACAAGAAAAAGCAATTTCTTTAGGAAATTTAATAGGTTCAAACATATTTAATATTGGTTCTGTTTTAGGAATAACTTCAATGATTAAAACAATACCAATAACCGAACCGCAAATTTTAACAAGAGATATTTTTTGGATGCTTGCCTTTTCGGCGGTGTTGATTCTTTTAATACTACTTCCTAAAAAACTTCAAATTAGTAGATATAAAGGTTTTCTTCTGTTAGTAGCCTATAGTATCTTTATATTTTCGGTCTTTACTTCATAATTTTAAGGGTATAAATAAAATTATTAATGATTGTTGATAATTTACCCTAAAAAAAATAGGGTTAAAAAGTATTTATAACATATTTTATATAAATTTGCCCTTTAATTTTGTAACTACTAAAATGTAATTAAATGTCAACGCTAAGATTTCACGCACTTAAAGAAACACTTAACCGCAAACCTGTAAAAATAGAAGAGACAGAACAACGTTCTTCACTTTTTGGAGCTAATGTTTTTAATGAAGCTACAATGAGGCAATCTTTAACAAAAGATGCTTACAAGGGTGTTATGGATGCCATTGAAAAAGGCACTAAAATAAATAGAAATATTGCAGATCAAATTTCATCGGCAATGAAGGATTGGGCACTTTCTAAAGGTGTTACACATTATACACACTGGTTTCAGCCACTAACTGGAGCAACAGCCGAAAAACACGATGCGTTTTTTGAAACCATTGGTAATGGCTTGGCAATCGAAAAATTTGGAGGCGGTCAATTAATACAACAAGAACCAGATGCTTCAAGTTTCCCAAGTGGAGGGATAAGAAACACGTTTGAAGCACGTGGATATACAGCTTGGGATCCTACTTCGCCTTCATTTATTTATGGAACAACACTATGTATTCCCACAGTTTTTATTGCTTATACAGGAGAAGCATTAGACTATAAAACACCTTTATTAAGAGCATTACAAGCTGTTGATAAAGCTGCTGTTGGAGTCGCGAAATATTTTGATAAAAATGTAAAGAAGGTAAATGCTTTATTAGGTTGGGAACAAGAATATTTTTTAATCGATAGTGCATTAGCAGCATCACGTCCAGATATTATTTTAACAGGAAGAACACTTTTAGGACATTCTTCGGCCAAAGGACAACAATTAGACGATCATTATTTTGGGACAATCCCAAATCGTGCAATGGCTTTTATGAGAGATTTAGAGATTGAATGTATGTTATTAGGTATTCCTGTTAAAACAAGACATAACGAAGTCGCTCCAAACCAGTTTGAATTGGCTCCAATTTATGAGGAGGCTAATTTAGCTGTAGATCATAATTCTTTATTAATGGATGTGATGGAGAAAATTGCAGTACGACATAATTTTAAAGTTTTATTACACGAAAAACCTTTTGCTGGCATCAATGGCTCAGGAAAGCATAACAACTGGAGTTTGAGTACAGATACAGGAATTAATTTATTAAGTCCAGGCAAGACTCCTATGAGTAACCTTCAATTTTTAACCTTTTTTATTAATACCATAAAAGCGGTTTATGAATACGAAGAATTACTTCGGGCATCAGTAGCATCTGCAGGTAATGATCATCGTTTGGGAGCAAATGAAGCACCTCCAGCAGTAATTTCTGTTTTTATTGGCGAACAATTAACCAAAGTACTTAAAGAATTAGAAGGCGTAACTAAAGGAAAATTATCACCTGAAGAAAAAACAGATCTAAAATTAAATGTAGTAGGTAAAATACCTGAAATATTATTAGATAATACTGATCGAAATCGAACGTCACCATTTGCTTTTACAGGAAATAAGTTCGAATTTAGAGCTGTAGGTTCTACTGCAAACTGTGCAAATCCAATGACAGTTTTAAACTCTATTGTAGCAAAACAACTCATAGAATTTAAAAAGGAAGTTGATGAATTAATAAACAAAAAAAATTTGAAAAAAGATGAAGCTGTATTTAATGTACTTCGTGAATATATTAAATCTTCTAAAAAGATTCTTTTTGAAGGAAACGGTTATGGAGACGAGTGGCAAGCAGAAGCAAAAAAACGCGGATTGAGTAATAATAAAACAACACCTGTAGCTTTAAAAGCTAAAATTTCTAAAAAAGCAATAGCATTGTTTGAAGAGTTAGGCGTGTTGAAAAAAGTGGAAATCGATGCGCGTTACGAAATTGAAGTTGAAGAATATATTATGCGTGTGCAAATTGAAGGTCGTGCTCTCGGAGATATTGCGCGTAACCATGTAGTGCCAACTGCTGTAAAGTATCAAAATGTTCTTATTGAAAATGTTACTGGATTAAAAGATATTTACGGAAAAGATTTTAAAAAATATGCCAAAGAACAATTAGGATTAATTGAAGATATTTCTAAACATATAGAAGCGATAAATTCAGGAGTTACTAAAATGACCAATGAACGTAAAAAAGCAAATAGTGTTGATGATATAGAGAAAAAAGCATCACTGTATTGCAATATAGTAAAACCTTTTTTCGATGAGATACGCTATCATTGTGATAAGTTGGAATTACTTATAGACGACGAGCTTTGGCCGCTTACAAAGTACCGGGAAATGTTATTTACCAGATAGTTTATAATTAAATAAAAACTCACTTCCTGTGAGTTTTTTTTATACGTATTTTTGTCTTTACAAATGAGAACTATTTATGGAAATTAGTAATAGGTATGCGCAACGTGGCGTTTCAGCTTCTAAAGAGGATGTGCATAATGCCATTAAAAATATAGACAAAGGCTTGTTTCCAAAAGCATTTTGTAAAATTGTTCCAGATTATTTAACTAATGATGACGATTATTGTTTAGTAATGCATGCCGATGGTGCGGGAACAAAAAGTTCGTTAGCTTATATATATTGGAAAGAAACTGGAGATATTTCTGTTTGGAAATGTATTGCACAAGATGCATTAATAATGAATATTGATGACTTGATTTGTGTTGGTGCTATAAATAATATTATGTTGTCTTCTACTATTGGAAGAAATAAAAACCTGATTCCAGGTGAAGTTATTTCAGCTATAATAAATGGCACCGAAGAATTGATTTCAGAATTAAAAGAATATGGAGTTACTATTCATTCAACTGGAGGAGAAACTGCTGATGTTGGTGATTTGGTTAGAACAATTATAGTAGATTCAACAGTTACTGCAAGATTAAAACGCAGTGAAGTTATTGATATTGCTAATATTAAAGCTGGAGATGTTATTGTAGGATTGGCTTCCTATGGTCAAGCCACTTATGAGAAAAATTACAATGGAGGCATGGGAAGTAACGGTTTAACTTCAGCAAGACACGATGTGTTTCATAATTATTTGGCTTCAAAATACCCAGAAAGTTTTGATCCTTTAATACCTGAAGAATTGGTGTATTCTGGGAACACAAAATTAACTGATGAAGTTGAAAATTCTCCAATTAATGCTGGCAAATTGGTGCTGTCACCGACAAGAACTTATGCACCAATTATTAAAGAAATTCTATCGAAATATGATAGCTCAGATATTCACGGAATAATACATTGTAGTGGTGGAGCACAAACTAAAATTCTTCATTTTATCGATAATCTTCATATAGTAAAAGATAATATGTTCCCAATTCCTCCTTTGTTCAAATTAATTCAGGAGCAATCAAATACCGATTGGAAAGAAATGTACCAAGTATTTAATTGTGGACACAGAATGGAATTGTATGTGTCTTTAACAATTGCAGATGATATAATTTCAATTTCAAAATCTTTTAATGTCGATGCTCAAATTGTCGGTTGCGTAGAATCTTCCCAAGAAAAGAAACTTACCATTAAAAGTGAATTTGGCGTTTTTAATTATTAGTGAGTTTTAATTCTTCAGGAAATATCAAAACATCAAAATCCCAAAGTATTGGCAGTAAGTAATATGTTATTACCGTTAAGAGGATAATAGAAATTATATTCATCCAAATCCCGGTTTTCATCATATCAGGAATTTTTAAATAACCAGAACCAAAAACTACAGCGTTTGGAGGTGTAGCAACCGGAAGCATAAAAGCACAGGATGCGGCTACTGTTACGCCAACCATTAGTGTAAAAGGATGTACATCTAAAGTCAATGCTATTGGAGCAATAATGGGTAAAAGCATTGCTGTAGTTGCAAGGTTTGAAGTGATTTCGGTTAAGAAATTCACAGCAAAAATTATAATAAAGAGTAACAAAAATAAAGGTAAGTTTTCAATCAAAGAAATTTGAGAGCCAATCCAGACTGCTAATCCGCTTGTCGTAAAGCCTTGAGCTAATGCCAGACCACCACCAAATAAGAGTAAAATTCCCCAAGGTAATTTTACAGCACTTTCCCAATCTAAAATACGTGTTCCTTTTTTGTTTTTTGAAGGCAATAGAAACAACGCAAAAGCACTAATTAATGCAATAATAGTATCGTCTATAGCAGGAATAATATGTTTGAGAATAAACGATCTCGTAACCCATAAAAAAGCAGTTGCTACAAATATAATAAGTACCGTTTTTTCTTCATAGCTCATTTTGCCTAATTGCCGAATTTGTTTTTGTATTTCGGCTTTTCCCCCAGGGAATTCTTTTTGCTTAAAGGTAAAAGCTACTTTGGTTAAATAATTCCAGCAAATAAATAACAAGAGTATAGATATTGGCAATCCAAAAATAATCCATTTAGAAAATGTGAGTTCTATATTAAAATGGTCTTCCAAGATTCCTGCGAGAATTAAATTTGGAGGCGTACCAATTAGTGTAGCGATTCCACCAATCGACGCGCTATAAGCAATAGCCAGCATCAATGCTTTACCAAAGGTTGTGTTTTCGTCTTCAACAGTATTTGGATTGTCTTTTAATTGCGAAATTATTGCCATACCAATTGGTAGCATCATAACCGTTGTAGCAGTATTCGAAATCCACATCGATAAAAAAGCAGTCGCAACCATAAACCCAAGAATAATTCGGCTTACACTTGTACCAATTATATTAATTATTGTCAATGCAATGCGTTTGTGTAAATTCCATTTTTCGATGGCAATCGCAAGAATAAAACCGCCAATATATAAAAACACATATTTATGACCATAAGATGCTGTAGTTTCACCAATTTTTAATACACCAGTAATTGGGAATAAAATGATCGGTAATAACGAAGTTACAGCAATAGGCACAACTTCTAAAATCCACCAAATCGCAACCCAAAGTGTGGTAGCCAAAACGGCATTGGCTTCTTTTGAAAGTCCTTCAGGATGAACAAACAGAAGCGTAAGTACAAATAATAATGGTCCTAAAAAAAAACCTATTTTTTTAAAAGAAGAGTTATGCATACTTCGGAATTGAGAATGCAAAATACAATTTTGAAGTTTAGTTTTTTTAAATCAGATAAATTCTTTTATCAGTGTTATAAAGGTAATTGTAATAATAATATCAACCAAAAAGAGCGTAGAAAATAATTTGAGTGTAGAAATACCTAAATTTTTATAAAATATCAATTTTCGTTTCTTATTAGTTTCATTTGCCATATACCAAACAAAAATGGTCAACAATAATTTTGTAAGTATTGCTATAAAAACAAAAGGAAATACAATTGCAATTGCAATGTTTACTACAAATGACCACATTACAAAGGGTTTGTAAAATACAAGTATGGATAATAATTGTTGCATAATACTTACATAAACGATTCAAACGAATAAATATTTTTAATCGGTAGTCTTCGAGAAAAAATTAAAAATTTCATTTGGGAATATTACTATCAGCTACTACAAAACATTTCATTCTAAAGAACGCTTTTTTTTAATTTGTATTCAATAGATTAATAGTTGTCTAAAAACAAGTCTATTGTCTATTGTCTTTTAGCGAAGCGATCTTATATCTTTTCTACGACAATTCATAAATTATCGTATTTTTGCCTCACAATTTATAAGGTAAATGTTAGATAGAATTCGAATAGTAAGAAAGCGTTTTGATGAGGTTAGCGATTTAATAATTCAGCCAGATATTATTAAAGACCAAAAGCGTTATGTTCAATTGAATAAAGAATACAAGTACTTAAGGAAATTGTTGGATATTGGTGAAGAGTACGAAACACTTACAAATAATATTATTGAAGCCGAAGAGATTATTGCAGACGATTCGGATGCCGAAATGGTAGATATGGCAAAAATGGAATATGAGGAAGCTAAAGAAAAACTTCCTGTACTTGAAGAAAAAATCAAATTCTTATTGATACCTAAAGATCCCGAAGATTCTAAAAATGCAATAGTTGAACTTCGTGCAGGAACAGGTGGTGACGAAGCCAGTATTTTTGCAGGAGATTTATTTAGAATGTACACCAAATATTGCGAAGGTAGAGGTTGGAAAGTAGATACAGTAGATTTTAACGAAGGTACAAATGGAGGTTTTAAAGAAATACAATTTGAGGTTACTGGCGAAGATGTTTATGGCATCTTAAAGTTTGAGGCTGGTGTGCATCGTGTACAACGTGTACCTCAAACCGAAACACAAGGTCGTGTACATACAAGTGCAGCTACGGTTATGGTATTTCCAGAAGCCGAAGAATTTGATATAGTAATAAATCCTAAAGATGTACGGATAGATTATTTCTGCTCGTCTGGTCCAGGAGGTCAAAGCGTAAATACCACGTACTCCGCAGTACGTTTAACACACATTCCAACAGGATTGGTGGCACAATGTCAAGATCAGAAATCACAGCATAAGAATAAAGAGAAAGCATTCAAGGTATTGCGCTCTCGATTATACGATATTGAATTGGCAAAAAAACAAGCCAAAGATGCAGCTAGACGAGGCTCGATGGTAAGTTCAGGTGATAGAAGTGCTAAAATCAGAACCTATAATTATCCACAGGGCAGAGTTACAGATCATAGAATAGGATTGACACTTTACGATTTGCCGAATATTATGAATGGCGATATTCGAAAAATACTAGACGAATTAATGCTCGCTGAAAATACTGAAAAATTAAAAGCAAATAGTGATGTGATTTAGTTTTTTATTCCTGTGAATCCCGATAGCTATCGGGAAGGAATCCATCAAAATTTATTCGTGGCAACTAAACAACTTAACACAATTGACAACAAAACAACTCACAAACCAAATCCATAAAAAAAAGTCCTTCCTCTGTATAGGACTCGATGTCGATTTAGACAAAATACCGCAGCATTTATTACAAGAAGAAGACCCTATTTTTGAATTTAACAAAGCTATTATAGATGCAACACATCAGCTTTGTGTAGCTTATAAACCTAACATCGCATTTTATGAAGCCTATGGTTTAAAAGGCTGGAAAGCTTTAGAAAAAACAATACAATATATAAACAAAAACCATCCGGAAATTTTTACGATTGCTGATGCCAAACGAGGAGACATTGGCAATACAAGTAGTCGATATGCCAAAGTTTTTTTCGAAGATTTAGCCTTTGATAGTATTACAGTTTCACCTTATATGGGAAAAGATTCGGTTGAGCCTTTTTTAACCTTTGAAAATAAACATACTATACTTTTGGCATTAACGTCAAATGAAGGAGCTTCCGATTTTCAGATTAAAACTGTTGAAGGCAAAGAACTCTATAAACAGGTTATTGAAACATCTTTAACTTGGGAAAATTCGGAACGATTAATGTATGTTGTTGGAGCAACAAAGACAGAATATTTGGCTGAGATTCGTCAAATTATTCCAGATAGTTTTTTATTAGTTCCAGGAGTTGGAACACAAGGAGGGAATTTGCAAGAAGTTTGTAAATATGGAATGAATGATAATGTTGGGCTGATAATAAATTCTTCTCGCGGAATTATTTATGCTTCTCATGGTCTTGATTTTGCACAATCTGCAGCCAAAAAAGCGAAAGAACTTCAGCAGCAAATGGCAAAAATTTTAAATTAAGCTGTTTTTTTAGACAACTTTCCTAAAGGCGAAATTTTATTAGATTTTTGTACAACAAAATTAAGCTCTATTTCCTTTGAATTTAAGCCTTTATTCAAGTTAGGTCGTACAGTTCCTACTTTACAGAAATGAGTATTCATAATTATTTTTAATATAAATACGAGAAGAATTGCGAATTGGACGTTATACAACCAACTTTTAAGAAACCGACTGAAGAGGTTCTCTGCTTAAAAAATTTAGTCGATTTAATTGGTCTAAAAGTTTCAAGGCTCTGTATTCCGAAATATCACTTAAAGCAGAATCTGTTTGACGAAAATTATAAGCATCTTCAATAAGCTGTTTATATTGCTTTAACAACTTGTTTTTATGTTCCTTTATTTTTGAAGAATTACTCATATTAATACTAAAAATATAATGTGCTATTAAATATATTAAAATATTCTGAAACGAGCAAATAAAATTTATTACACCCAAGAAAATGATTAATAGCGAACAGTCCCGATAATTATCGGGATGACCAAAAAAAAACAATAAATATAAACACATGAAACAACAAGTTGAATTTTAAATTAGTTAATAAAAACAGAAAACATTTAATATTATCTTAACATATAAGAAGAGATTTTATTCCAAATTCGTAATTCGTCAATCAAAAATCGTCAATCGTAATTCGCAAATCATTTTAGTCTTGTAGCGCAAAAACTTTCTTTAATAAATCTGTGGTTCTTGATGAGAGTTTAGTTCTAATTTCTTTTTCTTCAACAACTATCATAGTGTAAACACCTTTTAGTGCTTCTCCAGTAACGTAATCGGTTAAATCAGGATTTACATCTTTAGTAAATGGAATGTTGTTGTATCTATGAATTAAATTTTCCAAAATTTGTTCTGCTCCAACTTTGGCAAAAGAGTTTTTTATTACAGGATAAAATTTATAGTACAAAGTGGTTTGAGTTTTTCCAGTAAGATATTGTGTTGCTGCATCATCATTACCGAGCAAAATAGTTTTCGCATCAGTAAAAGTGATGTCCTTAACTGCATTTACAAAAATTGGTGTTTCTTCTTTAACAGCATCTTCGGCAGATCTATTTAGTATTTTTAAACCTTCATCTGCCAGTTTGCTTAAACCAATATCTCGTAAGGTTTTATCAACTTTTTTAAGCTCATCTGGCAATAATATTTTCACCAATTCATTTTTAAAAAAGCCGTCTTTAGCAGTAAGTTTCCGCACTTATTTGTCAATACCAAAGTCAAGTGCTTACCGTAATCCTGAAGCAATATCAGCATTACTTAAGCCACCACTTTGTGGTAGTTGATTGACAACTTGTTGCAATTCAACACAATCAGTTAGATTAAAAATTAAGATAAGAGCTAAAAGGTTACGCAACATAGTTTGGGATTTTATATCTTTAACAAATAATATGTTATTATGGTAAAAACTCAAATTTCAATTTTAGTATTAGGTATTCTTGTTTTCTTCAATTGTAATTCTAATGACAAGTTAGAAGTTAAAAATGAGACAAAACCAAATCAATATATTACTATATTAGGTATTTCACAAGATGCTGGATATCCACAAATAGATTGTGATAAGGAATGTTGTAATGCTTATTATGAAGGAACTGAACCTAAAAAATTAATATCTTGTTTAGGATTAGTTGATTTGTTGAGCAAACAAAAATGGTTATTCGATGCTACTCCAGATATTAGTTTGCAAGTGTTAGACCTTAAAAAAAATCATTTAGATAATGGAAAAGTGATCGATGGCATTTTTCTAACTCATGCACATATTGGTCATTATACAGGATTAATGTATCTGGGCTTCGAGGCTTTAGGAGGGAATAATATTCCTGTTTATTCAATGCCTAGAATGAAAACCTATCTGGAAAATAATGGACCATGGAGTCAATTATTAGCTTTTAAAAATATTGAATTGAGACAACTTCAAAATGACTCTATAATTAATTTAAACAACGAATTGAAAGTGACACCTATTTTAGTTCCACATCGTGATGAATATTCTGAAACGGTTGGTTATAAAATTGAAGGTAACAACAAATCGGCTTTATTTATTCCAGATATAGATAAATGGTATAAATGGGAGCGGAATATTATTGAAGAAGTAAAAAAAGTTGATTATGCATTTTTGGACGCTTCATTTTTTAGAGATGGTGAGATGAAAGGAAGAGATATGAGTAAAATCCCGCATCCTTTTACTACCGAAACCACAAGTTTATTTGAAAATGAAACTGTAGAAACAAAGAGTAAAATCTATTTTATACATTTTAATCATACAAATCCAACGATTTTAGAATCTCATCATTTAAAGGATAGTATTCAAAATTTAGGTTTTAATTTTGCTAAAGAAGGTGATGTTTTTGAACTTTAAAACCTTATATATTTCCTAAAAAAGGTTTAGATTTTTAATATTCCGTAAATTGCACCACCAAAAATCAACTTGTATTAAGAATGAAACAAATTGCACCTTACAAACCAAAACATAAAGTACGAATAGTAACAGCAGCTTCACTTTTTGACGGACACGATGCGGCAATAAATATCATGCGTCGTATTATTCAAGCAACTGGAGTAGAAGTTATTCATCTTGGACATGACCGAAGTGTTGAAGAGGTTGTAAACACTGCCATTCAGGAAGATGTAAATGCTATTTGCTTAACATCATATCAAGGTGGACATAATGAGTATTTTAAGTATATGTATGATTTGCTCAAAGAAAAAGGAGCTGAACACATCAAGATTTTTGGTGGTGGTGGAGGCGTAATACTTCCTTCAGAAATTAAAGAATTAATGGATTATGGAATTACCCGTATTTACTCGCCAGATGACGGACGAGAAATGGGTTTGCAAGGTATGATTAACGATTTGGTTGAACAATCTGATTTTGCAATTGGCGAATCGTTAAATGGCGAGGATAAAATTCTTCAGAAAAAGAACTCTAAAGCAATAGCAAGAGTTATTTCTTCTGCTGAAAATTTTCCAGAAGTAGCAAAAGAGGTATTAGAAATAATTCATAATAAAAACAAGACCTCTAAAACACCAGTTCTGGGAATTACAGGAACAGGAGGCTCGGGAAAATCGTCTTTAGTTGATGAATTGGTAAGACGCTTTTTAGTCGATTTTCCAAATAAAACTGTTGGTATTGTTTCGGTAGATCCTTCTAAACGAAAAACAGGAGGTGCATTATTAGGAGATCGTATTCGTATGAACGCAATTAATTCGCCAAGAGTGTATATGCGTAGTTTGGCAACACGTCAATCCAATTTGGCCTTATCAAAATATGTTAGTGAAGCCATTGAAGTTTTAAAAGCTGCTAAGTATGATTTAATCATTATAGAAACTTCTGGAATTGGTCAATCTGATACCGAAATAATAGAGCATAGTGATGTGTCTCTTTATGTCATGACACCGGAGTTTGGTGCAGCAACACAGTTGGAAAAAATTGATATGCTGGATTTTGCCGATTTGGTAGCCATTAATAAATTTGATAAAAGAGGCTCGTTAGATGCCTTGCGGGATGTTAAAAAGCAATATATGCGCAACAATAATCTTTGGGATATTCCTCAAGAAGAGTTACCGATTTTCGGAACCATTGCATCGCAATTCAACGATCCTGGTATGAATACGCTATACAAAGCGATTATGGATAAGTTGGTTGAAAAGACTGATGCTGATTTAAAATCAACTTTTACCATTTCAGACGAAATGAGTGAAAAAGTTTTTATAATTCCACCAGCAAGAGTCCGTTATTTATCAGAAATTTCAGAAAATAATAGAGCGTACGATAAAAAAGGAAAAGAACAAAGTGAGGTTGCTCAAAAATTGTATGGGATTTATAAGACAATTTGTTCAGTATCAAATGTCTTGTCGAGCGTAGTAGAGATGTCGTTTATTGCTAAAAACGGATTAAATAGCAATGAGATCCTAAAACAATCCCGAAAGCTTTCGGGACAGGATGACAACAAAGACTTCATAAAGTTACTTATTGCAGAATTTGACAGAGTAAAGCTAAACCTCGATCCATATAATTGGGAAATTATTACAGGTTGGAAAGACAAAATAAATCGCTATAAAAACCCAATCTATTCATTTAAAGTTCGTGGTAAAGAACTGAAAATAGAAACGCATACTGAATCCTTATCTCATTCACAAATTCCTAAAATTGCCTTGCCTAAATATCAAGCTTGGGGAGATGTTTTAAAATGGAATTTACAAGAAAATGTACCAGGAGAATTTCCTTATACTGCTGGATTGTATCCTTTTAAACGTCAAGGCGAAGATCCAGCACGTATGTTTGCAGGCGAAGGCGGTCCGGAACGAACCAATCGTCGTTTTCATTATGTGAGTTTAGGTTTGCCGGCAAAACGTTTGTCAACTGCTTTTGATAGTGTAACTTTATATGGAAACGATCCTGATTATCGTCCAGATATTTACGGAAAAATTGGTAATGCAGGAGTTTCTATTTGTTGTTTAGATGATGCTAAAAAATTGTATTCTGGTTTTAATTTGGTAAATGAAATGACTTCAGTGAGTATGACAATTAATGGTCCAGCGCCAATGTTATTAGGGTTTTTTATGAATGCAGCCATCGATCAACAGTGTGAAATTTATATAAAGGAAAATGGTTTAGATAAAGATGTAGAAGCAAAAATTACAAAGATTTATAAAGGAAAAGAACGCCCGAAATATAATGGCGAGTTGCCAGAAGGGAATGATGGTTTAGGGTTGATGCTTCTTGGTGTAACGGGAGATCAAGTCTTGCAAAACGATGTTTACCAGGATATCAAAGCCAAGACCATATCTCAAGTTAGAGGTACTGTTCAAGCCGATATTTTAAAAGAAGATCAGGCACAAAATACCTGTATTTTTTCTACCGAATTTGCATTGCGACTCATGGGAGACATTCAAGAATATTTTATTGAGAATAATGTGCGTAATTTTTATTCGGTATCTATTTCCGGGTATCACATTGCCGAAGCAGGAGCAAATCCAATTTCGCAAATAGCATTTACTTTATCTAATGGTTTTACTTATGTAGAGTACTATCTTTCAAGAGGAATGGATATCAATAAGTTTGGTCCAAATTTATCGTTTTTCTTTTCAAATGGTATCGATCCGGAATATGCTGTAATTGGTCGTGTAGCTCGAAAAATTTGGGCAAAAGCCATGAAACATAAATATGGAGCCAATGCAAGAGCGCAGATGCTGAAGTATCATATTCAAACCTCTGGACGTAGCTTGCATGCTCAGGAAATAGACTTTAATGATATTAGAACAACGCTTCAAGCCTTGTATGCTATTTACGATAATTGTAATTCTTTACATACTAATGCCTACGATGAAGCTATCACGACGCCAACCGAAGAATCTGTACGTCGGGCTATGGCAATCCAGTTGATTATCAATAAGGAACTCGGATTAGCTAAAAACGAAAACCCAATTCAAGGGTCATTTATTATTGAAGAGCTCACCGATTTGGTCGAAGAAGCTGTACTTATTGAATTTGATAGAATTACTGAAAGAGGAGGCGTTCTTGGAGCTATGGAAACTATGTACCAACGCTCTAAAATTCAGGAAGAAAGCTTATATTATGAAACCTTAAAACACAATGGAGACTTCCCAATAATTGGTGTAAATACATTTTTGAGTTCTAAGGGTTCACCAACTATTTTACCAGCGGAAGTGATTCGTGCAACTGAAGACGAAAAACAATTTCAGATTAAAACATTAGAGAATCTTCATAAAGCAAATGATACAGATGCATTATTAAAAGAGTTGCAACAAAAAGCCATACACAACGATAACATTTTTGAATCCTTAATGGAAGTGTGTAAAAAATGTTCTTTAGGTCAAATTACAAATGCACTATTTGAAGTAGGTGGACAGTATAGGCGGTGATGATTTAATCAATTATAACAGGTTAAATTCTGAAGGGATAAGTATAGGTCAAGAAATTATTGTGATCAAGAAATAGTATTCAAGACATCAACAAATTTTTAGAAAATATCAAAATAGTGGACCAGTGAGGATTAAATTGATACATGCCTGTACCAATACTCTGTTGATCGTCTTGAATAGCTATTAAAATTTTATTTTTGAAATAAAACCTAATAAATTTACTTTAAAATTCAATGTAAAAAACAGAGTCTCAAATTAAAAATTAACAGTAGATTGTTAATATTTAACAATCTACTGGTTAAGTATCATTTGTTTTAAAGATTCTAACTCTTCTTTTAATTCATCAATTTTATCTACTTTATTTTGATAAGTTAAATTTCCTTACTGCTAATTATAAGTGAACCTGTATTTTGATTCCATGATTGATCTACTCTAAAACCATATTCTTCACAGATTTTTTTTACAAGAATTTTCATTCTTTCACTGCTACCAGTAATTACCTCAATATCCTTATTACCTAGATTATATTGAGTGATTAACCAATTGGCAAGTATTTCCTCAACTTGAGAATACTTTAACCCGTGTAAATCAATTTTAACCAATTATCAGTGAAATGAATAAAAAAAAATCTATTTAAGTTTATGCCTAATGGATTCAAACTTCTTGAAAGCTTCTTCAGAGAGAGCTCTTAGCATTAAGGACTTAAATTCTTGATCTAGTTTTTCTTTATTTGGAGAGACTCCATTTTCAGCTAAGTAACTAGCTCTTTTCTGCGTAGAATATATTGCTCTACATACATGATTCATTTGATTTTCATCAAATCCAATTTCTTCAAAAAGCTCATAGTTTAATTTTTTTACTTCCTCAATTGAAGAATATTGTTGAGATTGAGCAAAATTTGATAGTGATACTAAAAAAATAACTAGTAGTAAAAACCATTGTCTCCAGTACGTTCTGTAACAAAGTTTGACTTTTAAAAATTCATATAATTTTTTCATTGTAGAGTATTTTTTTTAAATATAGTATTTATTTTGTCAATTTGAATATTTCAAAACCTTTTAATAAACTGAATTAACAGCTATTCTAAAGTCCTTCCCTATATCAAAACTAAATTCACGCGATCTTGACATAAAAAGACCATAGCGTTTCTTTTCTGGATTTATCCAAAAGTGAGTATTATGATATCCTGCCCATCCATATGTTCCTATGGACGAATTTGTTCCTTCAATTTCAGAATCTTCTATTACATAAAAAGTAAATCCAAGATAAGTACCTATTTGATCAGGAAATAAAAATGGTTCATTTTTATTAGGATAACCTTCAGTATATTTTGAAGTCATCATCTCAATACTTTCCTCGGAAAGAACTCTCTCACCATTATAGATTCCATCATTTACCAACATATTACAAAATTTCATATAGTCTGGAAAAGTAGAAACTAAACCTTCTCCACCAAAATGAGCTCTATTATCCTTGTCATATGACATTTCATCTAAAAGTCTTGTAAATCCCTTTAGGTTAAGGTCAGTGGGGTTCCATGGAGGTGTATTTGCAACAAAATTTACAAATAGTGGTTGTACTTTCAATCTCTCCTGTTTAGTTAGATAAAACTTAGTGTTATTCATACCTAACTTATCAAAAATATTTTTCTTCAAATATTCATAAAATGAAACTCCAGTAGCAGATTCAATTACTTTACCTAGAATTGCCTGATTAATACCATAGATATACATAGATCCTGGTTCAAATTCTAATGGTTGATTTGAAACAGCCACTGCAAAATCATCCAAATTATTAAATCTGTAACTACTTGAATATTTTGCCATACCAGAAAGTTGTGTATTTCCAAATTTTAATTCTCCATCCTCATTGTAGTAAGTATAACCAGATCTATGGGTTAGTAAATCAACAACTTTCATCGTATTGTTACAAGGATAAACTCCTTGAGGTCCTTTACACTTTAAATTTTCAAATGATGGTATATACTTATAAACAGGATCTTGAAAATCAACCAATCCTTGCTCTTTTAAAATCATCATTGCAACAGTTGTTATTGGCTTAGACATAGACCAAATTGGGAATATGGTCTCATCTGTTATATCCATATCACCCATTTTACCTGAATTCATAACATGTTTGTAAACTAATGAATCATCTTGAAATACTGCAGCTATATTGCTGCCTGTAATTTCATTACTTATCAATTCTTTTTGAAATTTAATAATTGGATTTTCATCTTGGCATGAGAGGGAAAGCAAAATTAGTATTAACAGTAAGTGTATTTTTTTCATTTGCTTTATTTTAATCTAAAAATATACAAATTATCATCTTTTTTTTCAACTGAAATTAATCCTAATTTTCTTAAGCTTTTTGTTGATTTATCCCAAGCTTTATTACTCAATGCAGATTTCTCTTTTATTTCTGAAAGGATAACTTTCACATCTGATAATAGATTATATACGACTTTTTCATTTTCATTTAATTCAATCTTTTTTCTTTCAGGCTTCATTTGTGGGAAGAATAATACTTCTTGGATAGAACTATTGTTTGTCATTAACATAACTAATCTGTCAATTCCGATTCCAATACCAGATGTTGGAGGCATACCGTACTCCAGTGCACGTAAAAAATCATAATCAATAAATCCAGTTGCTTCAATATCTCCCTTTTTTGAAAGTTTTAGTTGATCTTCAAATCTCTTTTTTTGATCAATAGGATCATTTAATTCACTATACGCATTTGCAATTTCTTTTCTGTTTATAATTAACTCAAATCTTTCTGTAAGTTTTGGATTTGATCTATGTTCTTTAGTCAATGGACTCATCTCTTTAGGATAATCAATTATAAATGTTGGTTGAATAAATTCAGGCTCACATTTTTCACTAAAAATAGCATCAATTAGTTTCCCAACACCCATTGTTTGATCAATTTCTATTCCCATTTTTTTTGCACTCTTTCTTAACTCATTTTCCTCCATATTAGAAACATCTACTCCAGTATATGTTTTTATTGCTTCAAGGATAGGAATTCTAGGATAGGGCGCTTTAAATTCAATCGTTTCCTTTCCAACTTTTATTTTTGTACTACCATTAGAATCAAGAGCAACCTTTTCTAGTAATTGCTCTGCAGTTTCCATCATCCAGAAATAATCTTTATATGCAACATAAAATTCTAGCATTGTAAATTCTGGGTTATGAGTTCTATCCATTCCTTCATTTCTGAAATCTTTAGAAAACTCATATACTCCATCAAAACCTCCAACTATTAGTTTTTTTAAATAAAGTTCGTTGGCAATCCTAAGATAGAGTGAGATGTTATGAGCATTATGATGTGTTAAAAAAGGTCTTGCTGCTGCTCCTCCAGGGATTGGCTGCAAGATTGGAGTTTCCACCTCTAGATAGTCTTTGTCATTTAAAAAACTCCTAATACTATTGATAATTTTAGTTCTTTTAATGAAGGTCTCTTTAACACTTGGATTAACAATTAAATCAACGTACCGCTGTCTGTATCTTTGCTCAGGATCAGTAAATTTGTCATAGATATTCCCTTCAGTATCTTTTTTTGGAAGGGGTAGAGGTCTTATGGATTTATTTAAGATGGTAATATTTTTTACTAAAACTGTTTTTTCACCAACCTTAGTTTTAAATAATTTACCTTCAATACCTATAATATCTCCAATATCAAGAAGTTTTTTATAAACCTCATTATATAATGTTTTATCTTCTCCAGCACATATTTCGTCACGGTTTAGGTACAATTGAATTCTTCCAAAATTATCTTGAATTTCTGCGAAACTTGCATTTCCTTGAATACGTCTTGACATAATTCTGCCTGCAATAACAACTTCCGTATCTTCTTTAAAATTATCTTTAATCTCTTGGCTGTTATTTGTTATTGGAAATAACTCAGCGGGGTATGGGTTAATACCCATCTCAATTAACTTTTTAAGTTTTTCTCTTCTAACTATTTCTTGCTCAGATAAATTGCTCATGAAGAAATTAAATTATCTATAAGCAAATATAGTTTTAAATGATTAGGATATCAATATTAATTTTTATAAATAATCATGCTTTAAAATAAATTATGAAATAGATTAATTATCTTTATATTTCAAGATTTATATGAGTTTAATAAGAGTAGTTTTATCTATTTTATGTCCCCCTTTAGCTGTTTTTGATAAAGGTTGTGGTTCAATTATAATAGTATTTTTATTATGGCTTTGTGGATGGGTTCCAGGAGTCATTGCTGCTCTAGTTATTTTAAATAATCCTAAGTATCAAAATTATTAATGAATAAAGAAGTTAAAATAAAAGATTTAGGTTTAGTTGAGTATAAAAAAGCTTGGGATTACCAAGAAGAACTTTTAAACAACATAGTAGAAGTAAAGAAGAAGAATAGAAGAGAGGGGTCTAATGATTCTACAAAAAATTATTTAATTTTTGTAGAGCATCCACATGTTTATACTTTAGGCAAAAGTGGAGATATCTCAAATTTATTAATTGACCAGAATGAATTAACAAAGAAGGATGCCAAGTTTTATAAAATAAATAGAGGAGGTGATATTACCTATCATGGCCCTGGACAAATAGTAGGTTATCCAATTTTAGATTTAGATAACTTTTTCAATGATATTCATAAATATTTGAGATTTTTAGAGGAAGTAATAATTTTAACTCTTAACGATTTTGGTCTAAAAGCTGAAAGAAACCCAGGTAAAACAGGTGTCTGGTTAGATTGTGACACGCCATTTCCTAGAAAAATATGTGCCATGGGTGTTCGTGCCAGTAGATGGGTAACAATGCATGGGTTTGCTTTAAATATAAATGTAGATTTGAAATATTTTGACAATATTATTCCATGTGGTATTGAGAATAATTCTGTTACTTCTTTAAATATTGAGCTTGGTATTGAAAAGGTTGATATTGATGAAGTTAAAAAGAAGATTTTAAAGAATTTCAGAAAATTGTTTGATGCAACAATTATCCATTAGTTATTGATTTCATAAAGTTTAATTGAGTTTTCATCTTCAGTTAGTATTAGCTCTAAATTCTGGTCTTTATCAATATTATCCAAATCTATATTTGAAATAGAATATATTGGAAAACTCTCAACTAAATTTAGTTTATCATCAAATAAATATATTTTTTTTGACTGATTATCAAATATTGAGAACTTCTTCCTTTTGTTATAACTGAAAATTTTTGGTTTTGAATAATTTCCAAATGGAAGGTCTATTGATTTATTTAGGTTAGTTAATTTATTCCCATCTATAATTGAAACCAAATTGTATTTAGAATTAATCTTATGACTATTAGACAAGTTTAATTTTCTAGTTGAAACTGAACCATTCATGTCTATTTGAACTAAATTTCCTTTTTCAGATGTGCCTATTAAATAATTATTCAATCTGAAAACATCACTATTAGAAAAATTAATATTATCCTTAATTTTTATTCTAATCTTTCCTCTTCTATTTAGAATTTTTAAACCTTTTTCAGTTTTTACAGTTATTATGTCTTTGTTTTTAATTCTATAATGCTTTGGTGAATAAATTATCTCATATGATTTATCATATTTAAACCCTTTAACGATCTTACCTTTACTATCATACATTAATAACTCATTATTTTGTGTTATAAGAAATCTATAGTTTTTATTATTATCATAATCAAAAACTGATAAAGGCTGTGTTATTTTATCTCTAAAAACCTTTGGAAAAGGCTTAACTTCTTTACCGTTTCTATCAAGCACATACAATCTTTTATCTGTAACAAATATTAATTGTAACCTTCCATTTTTATATATATCAACTTGTTTTATTTCACCTAGTATCTTACCAGCCAATTTCTTTTTCCAAATCACTTTTCCTTGATTTGAAATCAAGTATAAATAGTTGTTATTGTCCTGAACTACAATCTCTTTAGCTTTTGTTATATGGTTTGTAACAAAATGAGGGTTCATAACAATTTTTTCTTTAATTTTTGTGGTAAAAATTTTATTAATCTTTTTATCTAAACTTTCATTACTATAATTATCTATTACACCATTTATGTGTAAAATTTCATTTTCATTCACAATTTGAAACTTGACATTATTAAATTCATTTTTTGAAGATTTTAATCCAATTAATTTCGAAAAATTGATTAATGAACCATTCTTTGAATTTACATCAAATGAAGATTCTTTGGACATAAATAATTTAGACTTCTTATAATTTTCACTGTATTGATATGTGTTCTTTAAGAAATAGTTTTCAATAACTGTTTTAAGGGATTTTAGGGAATTTGAAGTAAATATGTAGTCATCTATAATTACCAATTTGTCAAGATCAATACCAGGTTCTAATGGATTAATCAAATTATTTATTTCTTCTGTTTCCGGAATTTCTAGTATTTCTTTGCCTTTATAGTTATTATAAGTTTTATATTTCTGGACTTCAATAGTAGTTTTGTTAATATCATTTGATCTTAATATAACTACTTTATTTTCTTCAATTTCACTTATTCCTATCTCAACTATTTCATCAAGAATTTTTCTCTCAATATTAATTGAATCTTTGTCAATATTTATAAGACTTTTTCTAAGCATTTGAAAATCATCAAATCTTATTGAATAGAAATTCTTGAAATTATTAGGAATAGCATAAATTATTTTATTCTCTTTTGGTTTGGTATTTTTTAAGATGTTTTTTGATAGAGTTGTTGAATCAGTTATTACAGACATTCCATTAATTAGAATTTTATCATTAAATAAATTTACTTTGAGAAATAAATCATTATTAATATTACTGAAAGCTTCTCCAAAAATTGATTCAAAAAAATTGTTAGAAAAAGGACTTCGGACAAAAATTGAAAATGAAGCATCTTCAGAATTTAAATTTTTATATTTTTCATATAGTTTGCTTTTATTTAATACTGATTTTTCGATTTGATTTGCTGAATTTGAAATGACATAAATACTATCAATAATCTTTTTATAAATATTATCATTACTAATTTCTAGATCAGTTTTGTTTTGTCGGGTTAGAATAGTAAAACTATTATTCTCTTTATCTCCTGAAAGACATATTAAAATGGGACTATTTTCAGATAAATTTTCAATTATTTTTATCTGTTTTTTGAAATTGTAATTATGCTCATTATTGAAAATATTTAATGCAAGAGAATTATTTAAAATATCACTTTTAAATTTATCAGGATTGTCAATTCTTATGATTATTGAAGCGTCTTGAGGGATGAAATCATCAAGAGAGGAAGGTTTTTTATCTATAAAATTACAGCTGTATATAAAAAAAGCTATAAAAAAATATAACGGATTTAATATAATCTTTGATATAATCACGTTATAAAATTAAAAATTGATTTTTAATTGTTCATCATATAGCTTAAAAGATTTTCTATGATATTTTGTTATACCATATTTTTTAATTGCTAGTTTATGCTCTTTAGTTGGGTATCCTTTGTTTTTCCCCCAATTATATTCAGGATATTCTTTGTGTATTTTTTCCATATAATTATCTCTATATGTTTTTGCTAATATAGAAGCAGCAGCTATATTTAAATATTTTTGATCTCCTTTGATTATTGTCTTGAATTCAATATTATTAACAGGTTTAAATTTGTTTCCATCTACTATAATAAAATCAACTTTATGATTTAATTTATTTATTGACTTTTGCATGGCTAATATTGAAGCATTAAGAATATTTATTTCATCTATCTTTTGGTTGCTTACACTAAATATTGCATATGCAATACAATTTTTTAATATTATTTTTTTTGCCTCTTCTCTTTGATTTATAGATAGCTTTTTTGAGTCTGTTATTAGCTTGCTTTTAAAATTTTTATTTAAAATAACAGCGGCTGCAGTTACTGGGCCTGATAAACATCCTCTTCCAGCCTCATCAGTCCCACATTCAAAATCATGATCTGAATATTGTACTTCTAACATCAGAAAATTTTGTTAATTAATCTAGATATATTGGAATGTAATTAATTTTGTAACGATATTAGCTAAACATGAAGAATTATTTTCTATTATTTATACTATCAATTTTCATTGTTAAATCATATTCTCAACAAAAACCTCCAATGATTGATCTTAATGAAGATATTTCATTGTCAGGTTTAGTGGATTCTATTAGAAGTAATTATGGAGATCAAAGAAGCACAAGATTATTAAAAAATCTAAATGCAAAAATAGAGGATTACCTAATTATCAATCACGATGGTGATACAATAATTGTAGACACATCATTAACAATAAATAAATTTCATAAGATAAATTATTTAAGAAAAGATAATTTTGAATTAATTCCTTTTTCTAATACTGGACACACCTATAATGATTTAAGTTATAGTGTTGATAAAGTGAAGCTTTTTCCATCTTTTGGTTCTAGAACAAAACATTATAGTTATATGGAGATAGAAGATGTAAATTATTATGATGTACCAACCCCATTTACAGAATTGATGTATAGATCAGTTTTTGAGCAGGGACACTTATTGGATGCTCTTTATTCCGTAAATACTTCAAGACAATTCAATTTCACTATTTCTAGAAAAGGACTTAGATCTCTAGGAAACTATCAGCACTTTTTATCTAGCTCATCAAATTTTAGATTTTCAACTAATTATAATTCTGAAGACAAAAGATATAAACTCAGGACGCATTATGTTAATCAAAAATTATTTGCAGAACAAAATGGGGGTATAAGAGATGAAGATATTATAGATTTTGAAAATGGTACTGATGAATTTTTAGATAGATCAGTTTTTGATCCTTATTTTGAGAATGCAGATAATGAGCTTGTTGGAAGAAGGTATTATATTGATCATAGCTTTAATTTAAACAAGAAATCAGATTCTATTAAGTCAAATAGTCTAATTATTGGAAATACAATTTCGTATGAAAAAAGATTTTATAAATTTAATCAGTCTTCTACAAATGAATATTTTGGTGAATCCTATAATTTTTCAGGAATTGATGATAAATCGAGATTAAGAAGTTTTTTATTTAAAATTGATGCTGATTATAAAACAAAAAAACTTGGAGATTTTAATTTAGGCCTGGAATATAATAACCATAAATATAGCTTTGGAAATATTGATTCTTTAAACACTTCGGGGATTCTTGATGAAATTAAACATGGTGGTATGATATTCTATGGATCTTATTCCAAAAGAACAGATAAATTTAATGTTAATGCAAACTTCTCATCCTCAATTTCAGAGAATATCTCTGGTAATACACTAGACGGCACTTTGTCCTACAAGTTAAATGATGATATAAACATAATGGGTAATATATCCATTTCTTCCCATCAGCCGAATTATAATTTTTCATTATTTAAGAGCAATTATATTTCTTATAATTGGGAAAACAGCTTTGAAAATGTTAAGAATAAAGAATTTAGTTTAGAAATTAAGTCTGATAAATACTTAAATATAAGTTTTGATTACATAGGTATTGATAATTACAGCTACTTTAAAAAAGATAATCTTAATACCGTAAAACCATTTCAATACCCAGAAAACATAAATCTAATTAAATTTAGAATATCAAGAGAATTTTCAATAAATAAGTTTTTCATTGACAACCAAATACAGTATCAGAAAATTTCTAATGCTTCTGGAGTACTTAATGTTCCTGAATTAATTGCAAGAAATTCAATTTATTTCAGCAGTCATCTACTTGATAAGGCACTTTTTTTACAAACAGGATTTAGTGTTAGCTATTTTTCAAAATTTTATATGAATTCATATGATCCGCTTTTGTCTGAATTTTATACACAAAACACCAAAAAAATTGGTGGATTTCCATTAATAGACTTCTTTGTAAATGCTAAAATTCAACAAACTAGATTGTACTTTAAATTAGAGCATTTTAACTCTTCATTTACTGGTTATAATTTTTATTCTGCTC
>Ga0208879_1000823_pt1 | contig 31055 bp, 27 predicted proteins | sample Knorr_S15_td_Bot_FD_185605 | JGI IMG/M metagenome (GOLD analysis project Ga0208879, IMG submission 185605) | Marine microbial communities from Southern Atlantic Ocean transect - Knorr_S15_td_Bottom_ad_5009_LV_A (SPAdes) (version 2) | ecosystem: Environmental > Aquatic > Marine > Oceanic | place...
AGTTAATGGCTATAGTGCCATCCATTATTTTTTCTAGTTCATTCATAAAGTAATTAAATTTAATTTTTCTTTAATTATAATTACAATTTTTAAGTGATTTTTACTATTAAGTAATAGAAAGAAGCTTGTTTACATCAAATCTTAACGTCTGATTAGCTGTCCCAGCTTTTATTATTTCTATATTACCAGTTATAGTTGCTATTCTACTTGTATTTTCTATTGTTAATGTAATCCCGTTTTCTAAAGTTTGAACAGTATCCATTGTCCAATCACCATCACCAGTTGCTCCACCACCACTAGTAATAAGTGGGCTTTGTACAGAAGAATCGATACCTATGCCACTAACTCTAGATATATTATTAATAACACCTTCTTTGCTATTAACGTCTATCACAGCGTGAGCACTAGTAGCTTCTCTAGTTGTAGTTGTTGGAGCCGTTAACGCAATAGCCAGATTTGTAAACTTAACATCCCAACCATACACTCTTAGTATTTCATTTTCACCATAACCCCCGATTTTTAAGGTAGTTCCACCAATAGCTAAAACTTGTTGTTTGTTAAAAATAATATTACCCTCTTGAACAGTAACCAACCCTTTTACTATTGTTGGCTTTTTACTTAGCGTATCTAAAGCAGGCCTTTCGTTTTTTATAATTATCTCCTCGTCTTCAGTATCAGGGAATATTGTTATTGTATCTTGATATTTCCCTACCACCGTATCCGTTGCAATATTATCTCCTGCAAGCACAATCATTCCTTCTTTTAGTTTATCAACATAATTATTTATAGGCCAACTATAATTCATTTGATTACTAAACGTCAGTGGTAAATCATCTGCTATAGATATTGATTCAGATATAGTAAAAGTTTTTTCACTACCCTCACTTACTGCAGTTACTGTTACTGTAGTAGCAGCAAGCGCTGCGTTGCCTAATACTCTATCACCTACCGTCGCTATAGTACTTGAGACAACATGGGTTGTTACTGTTTGGCCAGTACTTGCTCCATTTACAGTAGTTCCTCCTTCTGAAGTCGAATCTGCCTCTGTGGTAATACTTGGATATATATTTTCTCCTGGTAATGCTACCGGGGCAGCGCCAACCACTGGTTTAATAAAAGATAAAATATCGCTAGCTGCAGGCTGTTTTAAAATTCTATACGCAGCAACTACAGTAGCTGTACATGTAAGAGAGAAAGATGTCTTATCTTCGGATTTTCCTCTATTAGTAGAAACAGTAGCGGTTGCAAATGTACCTGTCACTGCCCCGCCAATACTATAACCCTGCATTGTTAATGTTAAATCCTCATATTGATAAATAACTTTTTGTAATAATAAAGAACCAGAACCCGTAGATGAATTTATGTCGATGCTACCATCTCCAAACCTTACTTCATTATAATTAGCGTGTTTCGTACCCGGTTCTGCAAATAAATAAATATCATATTGATTACCATCGTTATCACTAGGGAAAACTATATCACGCGAGTAAGACCCCTTCCGAATTTTCCCATTTTCTAATCTAGTTCTTATAGTTTGAAAAGTGTCGGTTACAAAGTTGTAATACTGACCAGCATCATTTTTAATCTCTAAACTAAAAGCAGCACCATCACTTCCCTTTACAGAGAAAGACCTAGTTTCGCCAGCTTGTTTTATATCCGATAAATCTAAATCAAAACTATTTATAGTTTTTGGAGCTGATAATTTCCCAAAAGGGTCTGGTATGTTTGTCGGGTCATAACCCCGGCAATCTGAACAGTTTTCGAATTGGTTTGATTGAAAAGGCTGCTGTCTATAAGAAAACATGGGCCAATTTCCAATATAGTTATTTTGGGAGTCAAGGGGTCGTAGATCCATTTTGCCTAATCCTTTATAAATATAACAATCTATTGAGTTATAGTCTTCAAAATCTACCCCAAAATCCTCCCAATCTCCTGGGGAAGCAAAAATTGTAGAACCACCTGTAAATCTTTGTCCAACTACACGTACAACATCACCCACAGAAGGTTGCCCTACTTGATTATAAAACATATTTAGCCAATGTGTATAACCCGCATGCGCGTTGGGTAAATAATAGTATGGTGGATTGGGATTTGGGGGTAGCGGGGTACCGTTTCGATATAGAATCTCAACCTCAGCCCCTACTAAATTTGATACCGAAGAAAGCCCCGGTGGTAATTTCTTACCGCATATCGCCCACTTATGAACCATTGGACGGTTAGGAGATGTAGGATTTATAGGGGGACCAGTTGTTAACATAGAACTATTAGCCATAAGTGTTCCGTCTGGCATATAATGATAGCCAGGAGGAGCTATTTTTCCTTTAATCTTTATTTTACTAGGTTTATTGTGATATGCCATTTATTATTTTATTTATTTACTACTTTCAGAAAGTTCTGCCCCAACAGAGAATAGTTCTACTTTCTCCCTTGAATTATTTACAAATTTTATCTCCATATAATAACCAATTAGACTAGTGGTATTAGCTTTTTTATCTTTACTAAACGTTATAAAAGATCCCGGTTGAGGGGTTATTGGGTCTCCATTAGCGTTATACAAGTCACAAAGTACTGTTATGGTTGATATATCACCATTAGACAAGTCTGCGTTTACTATCTCAGTAATCTTACCTAATTCAATTGTAGTCGAAGTACTACCTGTACTATAAGCAGTAGATGAAGCCCCTATAGTACTGACAGGGGTATAATATACCATATCCCCAACTTGGGTTGATATATTTATAGCGGTGTTAAAGTCTAATGATAGTGCAAATGCCATAGTTTAATTTTTAAGGTTAAGATGATGGTACAATAAATACCGTAGAATACGCCCAGCTTGAATAAACAGTCCCAGGAGAATCATCACATTGGGTTCTAACTCTGAATTGAAGCTCTGCATTAACAGGATAAGAAACATTATTCCCTGAATATAGGGTTATTGTAGTAGTGCTAAGCCCAGTTGTTTGGTTAAACGTTAAGGCGCTTGGTAAAATGGTGTAAATAGTTGTCCATACCCCATTATTTATATCTACACCTAGAACCCCCACCTCATAAGTCAAAGCTTCACAAGCTTCCTTGAGGACTACATCAATCGTAACAGCAAAACCTGAAACTATTACCGCATTTTTAACGGTCACTGGAGTAGGGGAGGCGCAAGTTAAACAACAATTTCCATCATCACAAGTAGCAGATGCGTTATAATTTAATGCGGTTGGGTTAGTACAACCGTAATCTGTTAAGCAACTACTATCATCACAAGAAGCAGATGCGTCATAGTTACATGCTGTAGGATCAGTACAACCAAAAGTCCCATAACAAGAACCATCATCACATGTGGCTAATGAATTATAGTTACAATATGCTGGATCATCACAACCTAGAAGACCAACACAACTTCCATCATCACAAGTAGCTGATGCATCATAGTTACATGCTGTAGGATCAGTACATCCATAAATAGTGTTACAAGAGCCATCGTCACATGTGGCGGATGAATTATAATTACAAGCTGTAGTATCCATACAACCATAAACAGTATTGCAAGAACCATCATCACAGGTTGCTAATTGGTTATAATTACATGCATTTGGATTCGTACAACCCCAAACATAACTACACGAACCGTCATCACAAGTAGCTGTAGCATTATAATTACATGCTGTAATATCTGTACATCCATAAGCTGTTAAGCATGAACCATCATCACAAGTAGCTGCAGAGTCATAATTACATGCTGTAGGGTCAGTACATCCATAGTCTGTTAAACAAGAGCCATCATCTACAGTGGCGTTTCCGTCATAATTACATGCAGTTGGATCAGTACAACCAGGATAGACACATTGGGAGTCGTCAGGGAAATCAAAGGTACCACCATTCCCAGCAGCAGCATCATTACACCCTATAGTATAAGTTTGGCTGATGGCTTGTATTTGGCATGAAGTCGTCCCAAAAGAAGTAAAAGGATTAATCTCCCAGTCTACAGTAATGAAAGGGATTCCTATAGGCACTTGCATTACGCTGAAAGTTATATTTACATAATGCTCAGCAGGGGGATTTGTATGTACACCAAATTGTCCAGGTGAGGATGTTTTATCGTATATAACTACTCCGTTATCATCTTTTACCTCTACATACATCTCGTAAGCATCAGGATATCCCAATGCATCAACACCCACAGAGTATGCGGTATTGAGAAGATCAACACTTAATTTAACAATATTAGTATTAAAAGCACCACCTCCTCCTGGGTAGGTCCCTACTTGCTGGGATAATACTGGGCAATTATAAATACAACTCCCATCATCAGTATTTGCTAATGAATTATAATTTGTAGCCGCATAACTAGTTGGATCGCTATTAAAAATTCCATTATTATCTAGCGTATCATCAGTACATCCATCTACAACTGGAATACATGAACCATCATCGAAAGTTGCTAAAGGATTGTAGTTAAATGCTAAAGGATCTGTACAACCCCCTATAATAAGAGTAGTACAACTTCCATCATCAGCGACATAAGCACTTCCCCCACTAGCTACTGCCACAAGATTTGTAGCATCCCAGCAGTCGTTACAATATTCCGTATAAGCCGCATCTTTACAACCAGCACAAGTATCGTAGAAACATGAACCATCATCAGAAGTAGCTAATGGATCATAATTACAAGCTCCCCATGTTGTCATCGCCCCATAAACATCTACAGGTGTCATCCCAACAGCACCCAATGCCGTGTATGTTCCCGTATTATCTGTACAGCCAGGTATATCTGTAGTCGACACTGAATAAGTGTCTGTTATTCCGCTAGAGTTACTACAAACAAATCCAACTTCGAAAGTGTAATCAGTTCCTGCCGCTAAATTTATAGGAGGTGTGGTAGTGGAGAAACTTTGGAAACTACCACCGTCTATTGCCGTAATGTTACCTTGCCAGAATACAGCATTAGTATTAGTATCTGTAACTGTAAGGTAATAATCACCAGCAGCTTGAGGTTGATTTGTAGTAGGAGTATTCCATACTAAATCTAAACTTGTTGTTGTTATGTTTATAGCGTGTAACCCTGTTGTTTGTACACACCATTCACAACCATCGTAGAAAGGTTGTCCCGCAGCGGTAACGGCATCATCCCAATTATTAGCTGTTTGATCCCCACAGAATAAGCAAGTACCATCATTAATAGTCGCAAGTGGATCGTAAAGTGCCCCAGTGGACAATGTACAGCCATATATATCGTATGTACAAGAACCATTGTCAATATTCACCGTAGGGTCATAGTTAGAAGCTCCAGTGATACATTGGGTCCCAGTAGTATCGCAAGTTATAGTCCAATCATCCATGCAACCCGCAATAGATAGTATACAAGAACCATCATCAGTATTTGCAGTGGAATCGTAGTTAATATAAGTATCATATACAAAATTACCATCAACAGTTTGAGCAGCGTTAGTACACCCTAAAACAGTTGCAATACAACTGCCGTCATCTACATTGGCATTCGGGTCGTAGTTGGTAACACTAGGATAAGCGTCGTCTGGAACGTCCATCATGGAATCATCCGTACAGCCAGGATAAGTACATGAACCATCATCAGTATTAGCCGCTGCATCAAAGTTAGAAGCATTAGGATCAATACAACCATAAACCTTTGCAATACAACTACCATCAGGTAAATCGGCATTAGGATTATAATTTAAAGCAGTACTATCCATACAGCCAAATATACTTCCTATTGTAGCTTCTTGCAGTGACCCAATTCCTTGAATTGCAAAACTAGAGGTATCATAGTTTTCAACTACCCCTCCAGTATTTTCATTGTGTGTTACCGAAAGACCTTTAATATAATTAAACCATTTCCCTTCTTTCTCTATAAATTCTGGAATTCTACCCTTTTCTTTATTTGTTTCTATATTCTCAACGTACCACCCTTTTTTATCTTCTAAGTTATAAAACTCATTATCATTATGAACCCCTGTTGGAGTTACTCCAAAAGCATCATAAGTAGTATATTCTGTAAATTTGTTAACTTTAGATTGGCTACCTTCATAATTTAAAGTAGTAAACGATTTTATACTTCCAGGGAGTTCGTTTAATATAACAGTAAAACTTGAATCGCGCGGTAAGTAATAGAATGTATTTCTATCTACTGATTCATCATGATGCTTCCACAGTTTCCCATTTTTAAATGTATAATATTCATTAGCACAGCTGATAGCATTTTCAGGTATAAAAGATTTAAAACTAACCCAACCCTTAACATCCTCCCTAAATGAAACCGTTTTTGATGGAAAATCATTTGGATCTGCCGTTGTTGTCGTAGTCGTAGTAAAGCGATCTCCAGTAAAAGTAATGTGCAAAGATATACCGGCCGCAAAATTACATGCACTGTCACACATTATATTATTACTTAGTAGAATTACTAATTGTGCCCCACTATTATATACAGCAATAACCACTGTATCTGCGGGGAAAGCGTATCCAGATGTAGATGTCGTGACAGTGTCACCAATTTGAATACCAATAATAGGTGTTCGTATTTCATTTCCAGGTGCGGATATTATATCCCCAAACCCTGTCCAACTAAAAGGGTTGTTAGTGGTAGTCTCTTCAGTAGCGAATGTTTGTTTACCTATCTCTTTTAGCGTTATATTATACTCGTCTTTTTTATCATCATAACTACCAATTAAAGTATTAGTTAACTTTAAATTATCTTTAAACCAATCCTTCATGCCATGATTAGATATAGGTGTTAAGCCATCTCTTGATAATCTCATTACCACACCTCTAACTTTATCTGTAAAGTATACCCTATAGTTTTCCGACGCGAATGATTCTGGGTTTTTAGATATACCAAATTCGCCTGAAAATGGTATTGCTTGCCCTAATACATTATTAGTCGATGTTAACTGTGAATTTCCATCCGCATTATATACCGCATCTTTATTAGCTAGTATCTTTAAAATCTTATCTTCACATAGTGTAATTAAATCAGAATCCCTAGAATGAAGTTTCTGAATACTACCGTAAGTAGGATTTATATCTTTTGTTATTTTTTCCCCCGCAATAAATTGATTCAAGTTATTTACTCCCGACGTAGAGTTATACAATCCGGAGTATATTAGTCCATATTTTCGATGTTCCTCCTTATATTGATCTGCTAAAGTCATAGAGACTTTAACTCCGTTTGTTATAAACGGTTTATTATAAGTATCCCCAACACGATTAGATTCCACTCCATTATTAAAAGACCAACAATTAAACCAAGATAATGAAATACTTTCAGTCACTGGTATTATCTCTAATTTTACAACTACATTAAAGCCAGTATTTACACCAGTCCCAAGCTCAAACGGGAAGCCATAATAGAGAGGTACATGCCCAGTTATAGAACTGCCATCAGGAGCAGTAAACTTAAATAGTCCCCCAAGAACCTCCGCCAAAAGAACCTCATTTGATAAATGAAAATACTGTCCGTCAAATTGTGTTACAATGGTATCTACAGGGAATGTCCCGACACTCCCATCTAAGCTAAACGTAGAACCTATAGGAATAAAATCAGTAATATTATCATTCGTGATCTTCGTTGGTATCTTATTAGTTGCTTCATAATATATGTCAAGATCAACATCTTCTTTTGGCTCGGTTTCAAATATAGCTGGGTTTCTACTAATAAGGTTAGGTCCCTCAACTTCAAATGGTTCTACAAATTCTAGCTGCCCTTTAGTCGTCTTAGTTATTAGTTGCATTTTAGTATTTGTAGAAAGATCATCTGCTCCTTCGAATACTTCGTATTTTATCGTATATCTAAGCCTTTTATTATGTTCATCCATAATATCAACCAGTTGGGTATTGTAAGGATTATTCTGCAAAGACAAGTAGGCGGTATCGGTATTCGCAGGAAGTCCTAAGCTCAGCAATGCATAAAACTCAACACCACTATTAGTCACGCTATAAGTTACCCTCCCTCTATAGTTATATAGCCTTTCGGGATAAGCACCTGTAATAATATAAATAGTAGTGTCATCTTTTATTCGAAAATATTTCCCTGGTTTCAGGTTGTCTGTGATCCCAGCCTCCCCCTCGGTGTATGAATTAGAGCTATTACCTACATTCCAATTTATATTGTGGTTAGGGGTCACGTTAGCTTTTAGCTCGGAGTATGATAAATGAAAAAATAAATCGGTACCGTCAGTATGTATTCCTTCGCTAAATACTACCCCTTCACTTAGTCCTGTCCCATTATAACTGAGGACTGTGGAGAAGGAGTTCGGTATCGTGTTGTAGTTCCCAGTAAAACATCCATTTCCCCCAGTCTCACAGCCATCATCTCCATACGGTATACACCCTCCTCCACTTTGAGGGCAACAATTACCACAATATTCCGCTTCTTGGGAATACCAATCACCCGTAACAGTCCACGACTGGTAGGAGGTGGTATCCGACCAGTCTGTCCCCGCGCCATCATCCGTGTTGGAGTTGAAAATATTATTATTATCACCTGGCTGCGTACCAGCATAAGAGGTTTCGTCAATAAACCATTTTCCATGAGTATGGTCATCATCAAACTTTAGGTTTTCAACCCAATCATCATGTGTTTTACTTGCATCATTACCCGTAGTACCATTTCCGCCACCAACGGCAGTAGCGTCATCGTCTGATAAGTAAAATAGGTCAGTAAATTCAGTAACTTTCCAATCCAAAGTAAGTTGTTTTTTAGATTTTACTTTATCCTCTATGATTAAATCCTCTTTTATTTTAACAAAAAACCTTCCATCAAATTCAGGTTTATTTAGAATTTCCTGTTTGAAAAAGTGTGGCTTTAATTGCCCACCATCTGCATAATTTGCCCATAAGTATCTTACTAACCAATCATCACTTTGGGGAATTACGGTACTTAAATGTACTACATACAAACCATTAGTATCATCATCCTCAATGCTAGTTACTAGGTATCTACTAGATATACGCTTAGATTCCTCCCCAGTTAGGTCATCAACTTGTAGGTTTGAAAATACTACATATAAGTTGTCCTTTCCCATTCCTCCCATAAGTTCCGCAAGGTCATCTAATCCCATATGCTTCGAAGTGGAATCATATGCACTATTCCAATGAGTCTTGTGTATTGTAAAAGAAGTATGGCCTACCCAAGGCGCTTCTGCGGGAGCAGATACAACACCACTAGTTCCACCAAATAGATTATATCCATTTACGTGTTGATTTGGTTCCGCAAGTAAAGTATAGGTTGTTTTTATATAATCTGGTGCTTCATTCTCTATTGCTACAATTTTATATCTAGCTTCTTCCTCCACCGCCTCATCAAAATCAACTCCTTTCTTTAGTATAATATAAGTATCATCATCTACTTTATTTCTATCGACAGAAGGAAAAGAAAGCCAAACATTGCCATCTGCAGCGTCATATATCCTATCCATAGCCAAGTTGTAATATTCGTTGGAGGTTTCTTTTACAAATATTTTATAATAATCAGCCCATGATGGATGTTCGCTATTAAGCCCAATGTTTATTGAGCTTGAGGCTGTTGCGTATATTTTTGGAACTATTTGGGTTGCTGCTGGAGAAGTAAATACAGGGGTTTCCCTGCCATATTTATCTCCATATACAACCCCAAAATTATATGTTCTTAAAGATTTTATAGATTTTTGTCCTACATTTCCATCTCCTTGGACTAATCTAACATTTATGTTAGCCTCAATCATAGGAGTATAGATATCCCCTAAGGAGGTTGTAAGATTGTAACCTTGAACATAATTAGCATAGATAATTCTATTCCCGGTCACCTCTTGTGCTAACGCTGTTTTAGGCACGTTATCCCAAACTCTTATTATTTGATTAGAAGGTAACTGTGCATATATATTTTCTGTAGTTATATCATAAGATCCACGTAAACTACTTTGGGATCCCGAGGCTTCCCAAGCAGCATCATTTTTGGTTATACTTTTTATAACGTATATATTTGGGGCTGTTTCATTTTTATATAATAAATCAACTTGAACGACATCTTTTGGTATATCTGAAGGTATAAAATCTTGTAAAGTTAATTCTTTTAAATTATTAACCATTCCTTTATTAAAAGCTTCGGTCGGATGATAACTAAAATGCCCGGGAATAAAGGCAACTTCTGAAAAAGGCCCTATTGTAGAGTATTCATTGTCTTCATATTTATATCGGCAAGCAAATCTAGGAAATTTACGCTCGAATAAATCATGACCTTCTTCTTCCAGGGCGATCTCATATACCACTAAACCTACCGGGTTTTCACTTGATAATGTCACTATAGTTACCTTCAATGTCATCCCCCCTCCATATGTAATATCGGTAATTACTACTCGCGCTGTATAATTTTCTGGGGGAAGTTGTCCCACTCCCGATTCCATTAATCGAAGAGTATCTCCTATTTCAAAGTTAGGGGGGGACCCAAAGATATCATCTTCAACAGTTATCCACATAGAGAATCCCTCTTCAAATAGCACATTACTGGCATTGGCAAAATTAACATCCCCGGTTATTCCACTAATAATTCCCTCTCTAATGGAAGTTAACTTTGACAATGTAGGGGGTTTTACCGGTCCTTTTTTAATAACAGTTATATGTTCCTCTTTTATTAACCCCTTGTTTGCCCCTTCAACAAATAATATAGTATGGTGAAGTCCATCATTATTAGTACCGTAATCACATCTTGGTATATTTATTTTTTTAGGCTCTGTTATTCCATCTGTCCATAATAGTAAATCGTCAATAATATTTATACCAGTAATTACCTTACTAGCGTTAAACTGTAATACTCTATCCGTAGAGCTTGTGAATTTCGTGTAAGCAGAATTCATTAAGGTCATTAATATAGGCGATGTTAGATTACCTGTACTAATAGTAATATGAGTAGCACTAATCGCGGTTACCTCTACTTCTAGTCCAGTAAAAAAAGAACTTGAAAAAGAAAAGGAAGTAATTATATCCCCCACAGCAAATACGGGGGAGACCAATGGGATACTTACGCCAGTAAGAACAAGATTAGTCATTATCCCTGTAGGGAGAACAGTTGAATATCCTGCTTTATAGTAAATATCCGCAAAAATAACGCTTATTTGGTCTTCTTTATACTCTAATATGTAGTCACTAACTGGATTTGAATAAAAATCCTCCGTTTCTCCGGTCGGCGGTGGTCCAAGTGGCCCCTCTACTTGTAATTCTACAGGGAAGTGTCCGGCAATAAACCAGTATAATGCATCGGTTTTCTCATCAGCAATACTACCAATACAGGTATCCTCATTTTTTAGGAAACTAGTATTGCTATTATCACTAATTAACTTATTACCTAGTATATTTTGGATAGTTCCTACGTCTCCTCCCTCTGAAGTAGAAACTTGTATATTCATTGCATCTCTGTACTCTCCGTTGGGAACAAGTCTCTCATCAACATCCTTGTTCATTTTACCACCGGTAAACTGATGTTTAATCTCTGGCATGTACTAGTGTTTTATTTGTTTCGATTTACCTCTTAAAATTTGAGTAAGTTCTTCTAGCTTAAGATTTGATAATCTTAATTTTGCAGTTCTTATAGCTGCAAATCTTTCTTTTTTAAATCTATTAACTTGATACTCTGGAATATTTGCTTTCCCAGCAAGGATCGCATGAGATATCCATTTATACATTGCTTCCTCCGCAAATTTATGAACTTGCATTTCACCGTCTGTTCCAAGACTATCGCTTATATAATCTAAGATTACAGTTTCTCCACTAATATTAGAACTAAAATGTATTTTTCCTGAATGACAATCTATATAAAAAGATCCGTTCACTTGAGCGTGTTGAGGATCCAGTCCAAACCTCGAGCCGTCCATCGGCCAATAAGCATCATCATCATATTGGTTTTGGTTTTCGGATGGTGTTCCTGACTTATAATTCGACCAAGCCGTAGATTCGTGGTTTTCAATAATATTATTAGTAGTAGCATTGAAAATATAGTCCCCGTCCGCATATTGTTTGAGACTTCTTGGATTAGAAGTTTTTATAGCAGGATATAATAAGTGTTTTATACCAGCAGAATCTACCCAGCTAATTTTAGTATAGTTTACATAGTCTTGTGGTAGTATCATTTGTAAAGACGCGGGCAGTATAATCTCTTGGGATTTGCATGACTTAAAGGTGTCAAAAGATAATTCTGCTAAGGCTCTCTGGGCATGGAAAGCTACATCTAATCTTTTAGCTTTTGAAATTATCTTATCTTCACCAACATATACTAGCATAAATTGAGTTATAATATCATCTAAAGAAGTAAATTGATAATTACCAAAATCATCTCCAGTATAATATTCTTCTTGAGTTATGTCATCTAATAATCCCATTTATTTATTGTTTTTCTTGTTGAACTTGCGACATTTCCATACCTTGGCCAGCCCTCATAATATCGGCTCTCTGCATAGCTACACCCGCAAATTTTAATATTTTATAAACTAGTTCTGTTTCTTCTGAAGGGTGAAGTTCAAAATTAGTGGTCTTTTGGGGATTTGGATCGTACAAAGCTTTTTCGTTAATAACTACATATCCCCATGACACCGTTGTTGGACGTCTAAAATAGAAAACTCCAGTAGGAGTAATGAAATCATCCCCTGCTACAACCCTCATTATACCACGTCTAATATTAGCAATAGGCCTTGTTATACTTGGTCTTGTTAAAGGGCCTCCCCGTCTAGCCTCATTAAAATCTTTTGTTTTTAATATCTCACAATTAATATTATTAAATTCTATTCTATGAACTCTATAAATATAATTCGGAAGTACTTTATTAATACCTCCACCCCCTGCCCCTGTATAACCACTTACAACAACCGTTCCATCAGTATTTTCAAAGACTTGTATCTTTTCCTCAAGCATGTCATCTATGTCAGCATACACATAATCATTCCCTGGTACTCTTGCTGCTTGGTTTAAATCATAAAAATATTGTTCAAATATTTCTAACTGTGCTTGATTAGCAAATAAGTTAAACTCCTGAGGAGTTATATATCCTCTTTGTTCTTTATTAGCGAACGCTAAAACTCTTTGATATACTGTGTCTATATTTACCATTTTATTTTTTTATTTATTATACGGGAATAATCTATTTAAAGTATTTTTCCTTTTGCCACAACCACAACCCTTATTTGTAGCTTTACTAATAGTATCTACAATTTTTTTTATACCCGTTGCTTTTGTAATATTCTCTATTGTATCGCCTAGTCCCTTTGGTTTCCTCTCCATATAATTTAATTTTTATGTTTCATATTGCCCTGATGACTTTTAAAATCACCAGGGATATATGAATGGTTATTAGCTTAACCTTTTCTCAATATTGGAGTAAATCTCCATTCCTTCATCAGTCTTAAACCATGCGGCTAAAGCTGAGTATGGATGCTCGTCAAATGGAACGTTCATTAGCTTTCTATCGTTAGATCCCCAAGTAAACATTCTTTGGTCAGAAGATAATTTTAATATCCCCATTTCTGTCGCCTTAATACCGAAGTTTCTAAGAACAACGTTTTCATCATTTACTAGTTCTAAGAACAACCCTGGGTTTCTCTTAGCATATAATAGTAAATCTCTTTTAAGTTCCTTAGAACTCATCTTAGATACCTTAGACCCAAGCTCAACACGCATCACAGCTTCTGCCATATCAATTTCCATAGACATAGCCGCATTTAATGCCTTGATCTCTAATTCTAGTATATCAATTTCATTTGCAGCAATAGCTTGTGGTTGTAGTTCATAGAACATCTTATTTCTATGAGGGTGGTATAAAGATAATAGCTTTTGTAATGTAACTTTATTTTTAGGTACGTGTAAGACTCCGCTTCTAAAAATAATATGATCTAGTCTTTGATCCCCTTTCATTTCGTCTACAAAACAACTTCTTTGATTTGAGGTGTGCTTCAACTCTCTCTCATATCCTAACTCTTCATCGAAGTAGTATATATCAGTAGCTCTAATCGATCTACTTAAAGGTCTTTTCCCATTTCTAAGAAGATAAGTTCTATCTTTAATTTCCCAAGATGGTTTCTTAGGGGCTGCTGCTTTAACAGCTACTGGTTTTGGCGTTTCCACCACTGGATCTTCGAAGAATTCTTCTACAACATCCATAATTTCTTTTTCAGTTACAACTTCTTGTGCAACTTCTTTTTTTGCTTTTTTTGCCATAATATAATATAATATAAATTAATAAAAATAAAGGGAGTGGAGACTAAGCTCCACCCTCTTTAAAATAGTTGTGCTTAGTTTAATAACATGAAGTTATTAGCACCTTGAGTAATTAAACATCTTTCTGATAAGAAGTTTACAGTCATTGCATCTAAATCAGAAGTAGAAGCTCCAACAGAACCTGTAATCCAAGTTTTGAATTTTCTGCTTTCTAATTGAGAAGCTCGGTATCTAACATGTAAGAAAGGACGTTTCATGTTCTTCCCTAATTGTTGGTCATAAACCGAAGACGTACCAGCTGGGATAATAATACCTCTAATATCCTCACCTGCAGTAGCTGCATTATTAATACCGCCTCTTGTAGCTAGGTCATTTAAGTATTTCCAATCAGATTTGTAGAAATCGTAAGATCCACGTCTGAAACCAGAGAAACCTAAGTTTAATGCCATATCTTCTGAGTTATCGAATACTCCGTAAGAAGTACCTCCAGCTCCGTAAGAATTCATAGAAGCTAACATGTCGTCGATCGCAAGAGATGTACCTCTGTTTAAGAATAACATGTTCTCCTCAATAGCACCGTTTTTATCAAACTCAGCTAAGATAGCATCAAATTCAGCTAAATCAGTTGCAGCATTCACTCCAGTAAGACCGGATGATTGATGACCTCTTGATTTAACAGCAGCGAATAAACCTTCAGTACCTGCAGTACCAGCACCACCATCAGTAGGTAGAGCAATAGCAGATCCAACCGCTACTAATTCAGACTCAATCATACTCATTTCACAGTAATCAGTAAATCTTGATCTAGTTTCGCCTTCAGCTTTTAAATACCATAAGTACCCGTTTTCTCCACTTTCACCAGAAATTTCAACCCAACCAATTTGAGCAGCGTCCGATCCAGAAACCTCATACTGGTCTCTTAAGATAATTGGCTTATTAGTGAATGTAGTGAATGATGGTTTGTTAGATCTACCTCCAACATAAGATTCTCCTTTTGCATTTTCAGAACCAAATACTAAGATAGTTAAAGTATCATCACTATCTCCAAAACCAGCGTCTGACATATTCGCATACCCATAAGGATCTACATCAATAGTTGCACTCCCTGCAGCAGCAGTATTTACACGTGCTGTGATTGTTTGTCCACCACCCGCAATTAATACTTGATCACCAACTCTAATACCATGAGTAGTAGTCAAACCCACTCCGTCAATATCATGAGATATTTCCATAGTACTTGCAGCTGCTGATGTTGTAGTTGCTTTATAAGATAAGTGTAACCTACCTTGTTCTGACCAAATAACTTGATCAGCTGACATAGCTTCTTCTGCTCCAACTTGACCTAAGAATCCTGAGATAGTACGTTTTCCGTAAACCTCAGCTTCTTTTTCCATCAAATCAGGTAAGTATTGCTGTGCCCATCCAGTATCCTGGAGGTCTAAATAATTTGCCGACGTAACTTGCTGCACTGGTGCTGCTTGAAACGCCGTCCTTGCTGTAATTGCCATAATTAATTTGTTTTAAATTGTTAATTTATTTTCTATTTTTAATTTTAAACTTAAAATCAGAAGAGTCATTACCTAAAACCCTCACTTTTATTCCACCCGCCTCAACCGCTGTATGCGATTGTCTTGGATCCATATTTATGTTCTTGGAGGTTGCAATACTATTTTTCATAGCGTCAGCCCTACCTTGTTCATAGAAGTGATTAGCAACTGCATCCGCGTTCATTGCTGTGAATAAAGATTTATGGTAACCCTTAGCGTCTTTTAATCCCATTTTTTTATCCAAAAACTTTTTGGTAAAATTATTTAGGTCGCTTTGGACTCCCTTAACCTCATCAGCATTGTTAACATTAAATCTGTATTTCTTTTCACCGACAGTATATTCAAAACCTTTGAACTTGTCGTTAAAAACTTCATTCGTTTTCTGTGTGAAAATATCAGAGTTATGCTTAGCGGCCTTTTTGGTCACTTCTGATTCCTTGTTATATCTATCAAAAAAATCAATCGCCTTCTTTTGCTCACCTGTGAGTTTTGATCCAGCTTTGATCTCTTCATAGTATTTAGATTTTTGACTATCTAAATATGTTTTTGCGCTAGCTATTTGCTCTTTTTGCGCTAATTTTTTTCTTCTTATTACGATGTCCTCATCAATCTCTTCGTCATAACTGAAATTATCCTGCATTAAGAAATCAATCTCTTCAGTATTTAAATGAGGTTTTGTTTTTTTATAGTACTCTCTTAAAATAGTAGTGTCTTCCATATCGGAATAATTTCGGTTAAGCTGTACGTAATCACTTAGATCTCCGCCAGTCTCTTCCATAAAGTCCACTAACTTTTGAATATTTTCAGGGAGAGCATCGCCAGTTTCCATAGACTCAGTGATAGCTTCTTCCGCTTCAGCCGCGATTTCTTCCATCTCTTCAGTAGGCTCATCAGTGATTTCTTCTAATACTGGAGTTTCCTGTGCCTCTACTTGTGCTTCTTCTTGTGTAGTATCTTCTGAAACTACCGTATCTTCCTTGACGCTAGTATCGCTTTCTTCAACTTTGTCTTCTACTAATGGAGGCGGTTTACTTAAATCTACTTTAGTTATGCTGTCATCTCCAGCACTTTCAAATTTACTTTCATCAACTTTTGTTGTGTTTTCATCACCTGGATCTTGTTGATCTAATTGTGTAATCTCTTCGACTACTTTTTCATTTTCATCTTGCATAATATAATATAATAATAGTTAATAATCTATCTAGGGTCAAATGTACCCAATCCAAAGCCACCGTCTAATATATCATTACCTGCTGACTCAAAGTTTTTAGGTTGTTTTCCTGTTTTTCTTTGGTCAATAAGTTCAGATTGCTGGGTTGCTTGAATTTTTGTTCTTTCGTCCTTTCGATCTTCTTTAGTTTTATCCTTGTCTTTTTGACTAGTCGTTTCTAATCCTTTCAATTGCATATTCATCTCAAACTCTAATTGCATCAACTCTTTCTTATACTGAACCTCTTGAGCCATTTTCTGAGAAGCTAACTGACCTTTTAATTGTTCTAATTCCCCTTGACTAGCCGTGATAGCTTGGTTCTTTTGTATTTCAGATTGAGCAGCAGCTTGTGCAGACTGCTGGTTCATTTGCGCTTGCATTTGTATGTTCTGCTGTTGTTGGGCTTGATCTTTGTCTAACTTTCTCTTTCTGCGTATCTTCAATAATTGGTTAGCCAGTTTGGTATTCCTAATTTCACGGATATCAATAGCATCGGATAATTCTATTATCTGTTGTTGAATAGCCATTTGTATATTGTTTTCTAACAACATCTTTTCCTCTTCGTCTGGTGTTAACTCTATAAATATACCGAAATCATATAAGTGTAATTCTCCCATCTCCTCGAGGGTAGCCACATTATGTACCCCTATCTGTTGTATAAAAGCCTCCTTTGTTGGGGAATACTCTAGTATATCCGATATTCTTAAAGAAAGACATTCTGCTACCTCTGCTGTTAAAAATAATCCCGCTTGTAATATATGTCTAGTAGCTGTATTAGAATTAGCTGCTGCTAATTTCTGTACTCCTACTAAAGCATTTTTATCTGGGGTACTACCGTCACGAGCCTCATTAAGACCAGTGACATCTCTTATCATTTGTAAGTAGTAGTTATAAGTACCGATTAAGCTTTGCATTTTAGCTCCTCCGCTTCCAGAAGATATTTCTTGAATAGGTACTCTTCCTGGATTCATATCTCCGTCTGACGTAAGCGATCTACCAATAACCGAACCCGTTTGGAAGAACATGTTTAAAGCTTCTTGCGGGTTATAGTTTGTTCCATTACCTAAATCTATCTCAGCTAAACCATCAGCATCTAAATAAACTCCGTCCGGCACTAACCTAGACATTACTTGTTGTAATTTTAAATGTGTTAATTGGATCATATCAGCAAACCCTGTTATTCTACCAACTAGCGAATCGATTCTACCATCATACATCCCAGGGGCTACAATAGCATAGTTCATTTTTACTTTAGTATAATCACTTTTAGGGCGGACCATATTCTTAGCTAACTCCCACTTAATTAATTTATCCGTACCAAGTATCATAGCTCCTTCATATAAACATTCGATTGAGCGTGACATTTTCCCATACCCACCTTCTTTATCTTCTGGCGGATTAAACTCGTCTGTCTTCTGTATAATCTTATCTGCACCAGTAGCGGTTTCTTTAACCTTATATACTTCGTTCATATAAGTCTTGTAGTTGAAGTATAATACTTGAACTGTATTATTATCATCTCTACTTCTTCTCGTTCCAGTATAAGTACTCTTACTAACTATCTCTTCAAGATCCTCATTAGATAAATGGGGGAACTGTTTAACCAACTCATTTATATGAACCGGCTTAACTTCACCAACATAATATATATCTTCAAAATAAGGGGAATCAGTATGGGAATATACTAAGTTAGCAGGATCAACGTAGTCGATAACTACCCCCTCTGATGTATTAAAGGTAGTCTTAGTGCTACCTATACCTATAGTTGTTAGGTCGCGATAAAATTGCTTTTTCTTTAGTTCAAATTTATTACCTTCCATCAGCACGTTTATAGCTTGCTCCTCCGCTATTTCTACTGCTTGCTTATAGGTAAGTTGCATATGAAGTTCTAGCTCCTCCTGGGTCTCCGGAAGCTCCTCCATGTTACTCTCTCTAACATTCAGGTTTAACTCTTTTTGGACAGCTGTATTAAATTCCTTTAAACGCATATCTTTAAGGATTGATTCCATATATGCGGTTCTTTTAGCAACTCCATTAGGATCTTGAGAATATGCTTTTATATCATAAGTTCTTTCTGCAATACCATTAACTACTATATCTACAAACTTAGAAATAATTGGAACTGGTTTCCAGTCTAAATTTAAATAGGACAAATCACCATTAATAGATAACTCATCCTTATACTTTTGTATAGGCTGCTCTCCTCTAGCATATAACCTAAGATTATGAAAGGTATCAGCATTAGCTTCATATCGGCTAACCCCATTAGTTTTATTAAACCACTCCCCCTCAATAGCTTTACCTACCGAAAGCCCATATTCGTAACTGATCTTTTCCGCATCGCTAACCACTTGGCTTGGGAAATAACTTTTAATGCCAGACTCTGCCATATTTATTATTTGATTATTTTAGAAGTACTACCAGTATTTGTATACTTTGCAATACTTATGTTTAATTTAGGTTTTTCTACTTTTGCGTTCGGAGCATATAAATGTCTATTGTTAGCCATAATAGCTAGCCCTGAACTTATCGAGGCATCATGCTTCGTTCTTTTGTTAATATCAAACTGAGCCCAATCATTTAGTAACTCATTAAAATATAAATCTCCAACTGTTCCGTCTTGGTTAAATCCAACATGATCCTGGATGTACATCTCAATCGCTGCAGCGTGCGCTTGTTTTATGTCCTCACTTGAATTTGGTATTCCTCCAACTTCTTTTTCTGCTACAGATAATTTATTCCATATCTTATCTGGCCTATTCATACTAAATCCTCTGTAACCCCTTCTCCTTAGATAATATAATAATCTAGGTTTATTATTCTCTGCTAGTATTGGCATACTATAAAATACTAAAGCCATTAGAACATCTTCAAAGAACATCTCCGCAGTCGGAGGTCTCGATAAATATTCTAAAAAGAAACTGTTTGCTGGAGCATCTTCCATGCTAAATCTAGTTAATCCGTGTAACGCTCCTTTTGATCCTCTACCATCAGTAGTACCTGATATATCATAAGAGTCACAACCAAAAGCTCCCATATGTTCATTGCCAGGCCACTTTACGCCATTCTTTATTATTACGCGGTTTTGCAATTGTTTTGGAGGAACCCAACTTACTTTAAATCTTCCCTTAGGATCTGGATAAAAAACAACTTGAGAATCTTTAATACCGTTAACCCATTGAAAGTTTCCTTGTGTAATACCCAGAGTACTTGACATTTCTTCGTTGTAATCTATTTGCTCATATATTTTAACTAAGTTAAAAATAGAGTTTTTTGTTTCGTCTCTAAAAGCATGCTCAGTGGTTCTTGGGAATTGTCTATAAAATTCATTTAAAGCATCTTGGTCATCCTTAAGACCATCAGCTTCATTTTGCCAATTGTCTATTACCCCTACATCTATTAATTCACCGTCTGGGGCAAAGATATCGATATTAGGAGTAGTAAAGACTGGAACTCCATGCTCGTCAATAAATCCTTCGTAGTTCCATTCCATTGGGATAAACAAAGAGTATAAACCAGACTTTGTTTGGCCATTTCTATTTCGCTTAGTGACGTCTGACGCATTATATAGTTTTTTAAAATTACTACCTCCTTTATCCAAAGCGTTTGATGTTGATCCCATCATACACTTACCTACTATTCTACTACCTAATCGTAAACACGTCTTTGTAACTCTCCAGTTATTTAAAATATTATCTGGTCTTTCCCACTTACCACTTTCATCATGAACTAGTAATGCTAATTTCTCACCATCATAACTATTGTCTCCAGTATTCTTCCAGTCAATAGTCGTATCTAATCCTTTTATTTCTTCTAACTTCTCGTTAGTTGTAATCTTTTTTCTCGTAAACTTACTCGCCGGAACTCTATATGCTAATTCTGATTTAGGACGATCCATACCGTCCTGTACAGGTTTAAAGAAGAACGGGTAGTTTATACTAATTGGTACAACCTTATCTGTAAACATCTTCTTAGCGTCTGATCCAGACTTAGATAAGATACCAAATCTACTATCACCTGCAAGAGTAGCTAGATTAACCGTTTCCGCTGAAGACATAAAAGAAAAACCAGAACGTCTATTTTTTAAGTAACACATTCCGTAGCATCTTTTGTCTGCCTTGCAAGCTTCCCAAAATATAAAGAACAATCTATTCGCCTCTCTAAAATCTGGTGCACCAACATCGATCTTGCTCCATTGTAAGTACATATAATGGGTTCCTACTAGGTATACTGGCTTTCCATTATTAATAAACCAAAACCCTTCCTCTCTCCTTTTAAACTCTTCATCTATATAATCAAACCACTGTTCTTTCTGTTCCTCTGGATAACTTCTCCAATCAAATATATTTTTAAGCCGAGCTAACTCTTCTGGTTGGTCAAATTTAACCCATTTATTTTTTTTATGTTTAAACACTTCTTTAGGAACCTTAGGCAAAGCTATCTTAAGGTTTTGTATTTCAAGTATCTCTCCTATTTGGCCAGTTTTAGATATAACAATTATATCATGCTCTTTGTCATAGCCATACTTCCATTTCTTGCCTTTGTTAAGCCTATTTATAGTAGTCCTTTTTACAGGCTCTACCGTCTTAACTAAACTTTGCTTGTACATTACTTAGATCTACCTTCCGCGAATCCTTTAAAAACTTTTTCCTTTCTCTCTTCAGGTGTTTTTCCCTCGAGTAAGTTCTCTTCTTCTTGGATTCTGTTAAGTATTTCAAATGCATCAAATATGGCTAGTTTTTTAGTGGCTGCTGCATTCTTAAGTCTATCTGCTGATATGTCATCGTCTGAATCAACGATTGCTTCCTTCGCTACTTTAATCAGTTCTTCAACTGCTACTTGCCCAGCCTGGATTATATTCCTCTTCGTCTCCTTGATATTCATATTTGATTGTAATAAAATTAGATAAAACTCGATATAGTCTCTCGCCATCAACGATAAACTCATATTCACTACTTGGCCTAAAACCAATTAGATCGTTGACCTCTACAGTACCGTCTGAATATTTAACAATACCAACTAAAGGTTTTTCTGTATCAATGTTAAATTGATCTTGGGTTTTTAAAGGTTTTACGAAGCAATACCCCTTTGGAGCAATCCATTCGTTATTTCTCTTATATAAGAAAATTTGATCTTGCGTTATAAAATAAGTAGACTCATTAAAATAACTTCTACTATTCTTTTCAATACCTTTTACATTGTGCCATCTTCTAAAGACGTTATGATGTATTATAACAGTATCCCCCGCTTGTATGTCTGTATGTCCCGCTATTGGCGTCGATATAATAGTTGCTTCTCTATTTACATATTGGTGATTAAAAACCTCAGTATTAAGTATGAGCTCAGAATCCCCAACTGTCTTCTTATTATTATATCTTTCTCCTTTTGGCGCTACAACAAAGTTGTGTACGCTCTTCATTAATATTCGAGATTATACTCTACAGATACTGCCATGTTCTTATTAAAATCTTTCCATGGTAGTACGTTGTTTTTCTTTTTTATATAGATAGAGAACTTTGTATCTTCTTCTATGATATCGCAGATAGTATGACCACCATACACTTCTTGCCCTACGGCATAGTGCATGGCGTCATTCTTATAATCTTTACCGATACTAATCTTTCTTATTAACTTCGCCATTTTCTGGATAATTTATAACTCCATCTTGAATATTAACATCATAAGTACCGTAATCTTTTTCAAATTCAGCTTGTAATAATGTTAACTCATCTCTTAACCCAGCAATGTTATGCATCATCTCATGCTTTCTTAACTCTAGAGATCCTATTTCTAATTGAGCTCTATTAATATTGTTTACTGTCTCTTGAACTTTTGATAACTGGTCATCAGTTATTTTTTCTGGTTTAACTCCTTTAAGTTCTTTGATTTTTGCGTTTGTACCTTTTGCCATTTTATTTAATTTAAGTTAATTGTTTATTTTTATCTCTCGAATGATAAGATTAATTTAATTGGAGATTGATTATACATCTCATCACCATCATCAATTTGTCCGATATTAGCTTCTTCTAGTGTAATTTGTGTTGCTGAGTCAACTGTTTTAATAGTTCCAATCTGAGCGTTATCATTAGCGCGAATATAATCTCCAGGAGCTAATGTTAATAGAGCAGATTTACCATCTAACGTAAGCACTGTTGATGCCCCTGCTAGATGTTGTGCGGTAACTGCTGTTGTACTAGCGAAGTTAAACGTTCCACCCGCTACACCCCCAACATATATTCTGTCAAAACCACCTTTCCTATCAAAGCTTGAAATATTACCATCATCACTTGTTAAGCAAAGAGAAGGGGGAGTTGCGTGTGCCGTGGCAATAGATTGGTAATCAAGACTGTTTTGCCCATAATCAGCAGCAGCAATACTAACAACTCCTAATAAATCATTTGAAACTGGTTGTGTAGCTGTAGCACCTTGAGTACCCATAGCTAAAGTGTTTGAAGAAAATATTAAATCAAATGGAAGAGCTTGTGCTGCTCCATCATTACCCCTAACAACAGCTGTTACACCTATTAATCTATTTGTTCCTTTAGGTACCTCAAACGCTGTTGAAGGGAAAAGAACATCGTCCGCTGCATATGCGCCTCCATCTAAAACTGATATTGAACATATAGGTTTTACTACTTTTGTGAAATATTTTGAAAATGCCATAATTTTATTTTTTTACTTTTTCTAGTGATCTGCCGCCAAAATAAGCACCGATCACGGTTATTAATACTATTTGTAATAAGCTTGTCCACTTCTCTTCAACTATAAACTTGATTGTACCAGCGTCAATGAATATCATTAAAACTGTTGATACAACTAAGAATGCTAAGACAAGTGGTCTTATATTTTTTGAAAGCCATGAATCAGATTTCATATCAGCTTCCCAACGAGATGTAACTTCTTTTTCCATCTCTATCTCATAATTACTTATAAGTTCCTTTATTTTAAGTTCTGCTGCAAGTTTTTCTTCTTTAGATGTATGTAAGTTGTCTATAACTCCACCTATACCTTTTACTAGTTCAGTCGCTCCAGAAGAAAATATTTGTGTTAATATACTCATAATTTAATGATTTCCATTATTTGCATCATTCTCCCAAGGGAATTCCGTACCCCCAGCTTCAACCCATTCCCCATTATAGAGTATCATATCAGCCCCATCGATAGTTTGCCTAGGGTAGATTATACCATCATATTCTACGTCATTATCAGAATATTTTAGTTTACCTAGCTTTATATCAGTAGCGTGGCGCATCTCATGTACTATCACTTGTGTTTCTTCCTCTCCACCCGGGATTAGTTGGTCACTAATATAAATACTTCCATCCATATTAGCTTCACCTAAGACACCTTCTTCAAGTGGGACTCTAATAATAGGTGTACCAGGAATAGAAGGCTCCTCACGTTTAAAACGTAATTTACTTTTTACTTCACCATTGCTGGCTTGTAAACCTCTTTCTCTACCTAGTTTAAACCCCATTATTTTTTCTTTTTCTTAACCTTCTTTTTAGGAGGTCTACCTTTTTTCGTACCATATGTTCCTTTTCCTTGTGGCATATTATCTATCTTTATCTTTAATCATATCGTCTATAGCTTTATTGAAAACTTTATCTGTATATGATTTGTTATTATAAAATACACTTCTGAAAGAAATTGGTAGATCATCCTCCCCTAAAAGTATTTTGTACATTCTAGTTATTAGTTGTTGAGCTTTAAACGATGTTTTAAATATAGAACCCTTGGATTTCTTTCGATCTCCTTCTCGCCATACATTTACCCATTCGTCCCTTCTAAGCTTCTCCCAACGGTTCTTATCCCAAGTCATAGTATAAGTACCATCTTTAAACTCTTGTCGTGTAAATCTTTTTTTACAGTCTAAATAAATTAATAATTCTAGATCTGCATCTGTTAATCCGTAAGTCTTACAGGCCCATTTTCTAACGAGCCTGTAATACTTAAAGATATTCATTTCACGCAAATCTTGCGCGGTTAATCTCATCTACTATGTACCAGCAGTATAAACTACAGCACTAACGGCAGCAAAAGGCGCTGTGGCAGCAATGATTTTAAGTACGCCTCCATATTGGATTTGACCTGCGCCAACTTCTTGGGCTAATCTTAAAGCGACTTCGTCAGATTTTCCTACTGTAGTAGTTAAAGTAATTATCTCCGAAGAAATATCACTGTCATCATTGGCAAATAGTAACTTCACGGTATCCGTGGCAGTTACTTTGATTTGATTGATGCTTTTAGCAGGAAAAAAGTTTTCACCTTCCCCAGCTGCTTCTACAAAATGTAACATTTTCATAATTTTTGTTTTTTTTGTTAATTAATTAATTTTGTTTGTTTGTTCTTGAGTTTTAGGGTTTGGGGCTTGTGGTTTGGGTTAATCTATGTATAATATCACATATAAACGTGATATAATAAATTTATTCCACTAAGACTACATCTCTAGCTTGTATAACATGATAAAGGGTATCCTTCCACGTTATGCCATGGCCAGCATGTTTGTCATAATATATTGTATCCCCGTCTTCTAACCCTTCGGCTAAATTTCCAGCGGATATTATCTTTGCTTTTAAATACCGGTTATCAACATCAGTATCATCTGTCATTATAAGACCAGCTACCTTTTTAGGTTCAGTCTTAAGCTTGTCTACTATTATATAGTTATTAATTGCTTTCATTCATTCTCATATTTGAAATTACACAATCTGCAGATATTATAGTAGATACAACACTTACTGCATTCTTAAGAGCGGACTTGGTTACAAGTACCGGATCTATCACTCCAGCCTCAATCATATTGATTCTCTTACCGGTTATAGCGTCTATACCGAAGCCCTCGTGGTCTTCATACCCGTTAGCCACACTTATACCAGCATTATGTAGTATTGTTTCAAACGGTGCTCGTATTGCATTTAACAGTATCTTTTCACCAATACTTTCAGACTTTACATATTGGGAAGCATTCAACAGTGCGATACCACCGCCTGGAACAATACCTTCTTTAAGAGCAGCTTTAGTCGCATAGATAGCATCTTCAATCCGATCTTTCTTTTCCTTTAGCTCAACCTTAGAATCAGCGCCTACTTTCACCATTCCAACAGAGCCAGATAGCATTGCTAACCTTTGCTGCAGTTTCTTCTTAATAAAAGGGTTTTTGTCTTCTTTATCAATTAACTTCTGTATACTCTTTACTCGCTCTTCTAATTCTCCCTCTGGAGTCTCTATAGTTAATACAGTATTCTTGTCTTCAGTAATAGCAGTATAAGCCTCACCTAAGCAGTCTATGTTAATTAAATCTAAGTCATCACCTAATTGTTCGTTAATAACCTTCGCTCCAACTAAGAACGCTAAATCTTCAACTGTGTCTTGCTTAGTAGGACCAAAGCCTGGTAAGTCAATGATATTAACTTTTATATTACCTTTGACTTTGTTCATAAGCAATGCAGCTTTAACTTGTTGTTCTACTGGAGCTACAATAAGTAAGGAACGCTTATCCTTAATAACATGTTCTAATATTGTCTGAATCTTCCTTATGTTAGGTATTTCCGAATATACTATTAATACTAATGGATTATCAAGTTCACATACTTGCTTATCCTTATCAGTAACGAAATGTGGTGATGTGAGTCCTGAATCTACTTGCACACCATCGACTATCTCGACGTATGTTTCTTCAGTTGGAGATTCCTCCATTAATACCACCCCATCTTTACCTACTTTAGTATAAGCTTCTGCTATAATCTTTCCAAGCTCTTCGTCGTTATTACAACTTATAGAGCTTACGGATTTTAGCATATCACCTTCGATCTTTACGGAAACTTTGTCTAGGTAAGCATTTACCTTTTTAAGGCCGGACTTAATCCCGTCTTTAATTTCCCTAATAGTTTCTTTGCTAGTATTTACTTCTTTTAACAATGATTCGGCAAGGACGGTAGCTGTCGTAGTACCGTCACCTGCTTCTCTCACTGTATTTCTAGCAGCTTCTTTAATAAGGGTTGCGCCCATATTTTCAACCGGGTCAAATAAGACAACAGATTCTGCTACTGTTACACCGTCTTTTGTTATGACCGGGAGTCCTCTGGCATCTTCGTATATAACGCATTTACCAGATGCTCCTAAGGTTGACTTTACTGCTTTTGCTAGTTTTTCAACACCAGCTATTATTTTACTCTTTGCGTCATCGCCAAAGGATAAGTCCTTGACAATCTCGCTTGGTTGATTGTATTCCATGTATTAAATTAAATTTGATTAAATTGTACTACTTGCTACTTCCCTGTCTTCTCGTAAGACTTTGAGCTTTTTAGCATTTCTGCTTTCGTTACTTTATGTCCCTTCAATTTTTTATGTGCTTCAAAGATTTTAGGTCCTCCTTCCGGGTGGGCGCGAAGTTCCGGGAAGTTTTGGTAAGCATAAGCACCAAGGGTGTCTCCTGCTGTCGGAAGAGTATCTTGGATTATAATTTTTTCATCATCAGAGGTTTTTTTATCGAGTAAAGGTGTGGATCCAATTCCAAAGTTTCTTTGCATTGGACTGTCTGGACTCGATTTCAGTTTAAATGGTGTTCCCATAATTATTTTTTGTTTTTATTTAGTTATTCAAATGTTTTGACCACTTTTGGTCCTTTTGTTGCTTCTAATTTTTTAGCGAAGTGATCGACACTACCATTTATAGCAGCTTCTGCACCTTCTATTGTTTCTCTACGTGTAACATCGTGCCACTCTCCTTCCTTCTCAGGATTTAAACATTCTGTTTGGTAAAAACCATTGGGTAATTGGGTTATCCTCCAGTTCTTCTTTTCGGAGAGGTGTTTCCATTGGCTAATAGTTTTTTCATTCGGTTTAATGTTGCCAGTAGTTGAACTGGTCTTATAATACAAATAAGTCATTTTATTTTGGTTTTAGGTTATTGACTTGGTTTAGGGTGTATCCCTATATTTATCTTTCTGATGGAGGCACGTATCCCTCGTTTCTGAGGTTTTCACGAATAGTCCCTCCCTCCTGTGAGTTTTTCCATAGCTTATCAAGCTTTCTGACTCTACCCTCAGAGATAGGCTCTCCCTTTATAATCATAGGCTCGCTCTTTGGCATCTCGTAGCTCGGCATTTCTACAGGTTGCTGGACATCGGTAGGTGGAGATGTTGGTAATTGTTCAGCCCCCCTAGACTCTATACTAGTGGCAGTATCTAATAAACGTCTTTTTCTCTCGGCTTCTTGCTCCTCTACACCCCCGTGTATTGCAGCATCATAACCCGCTTCACCAAATTCTGGGTCGTCCTCTTCATAAATTTCGGTCTGTTCAGCAGTTAACTCTTGTTCTTGTGCTAATTTAGCCGCTCTATATTTCTCTATTGTACTCTTGGTAGCTTTCCCATATAGTTCCTTAGCCCCCCGTATTTCCTCATTTCTTGCGCGAATTGCAATATTTTGTTCTTCTAAAGCTACCCTTTTAACCTCCTTCTCAGCAGCTTTTATTTTTTGTTTCTCCAATAATTCAGCTTCTCTCTTTGCTGCAACTTGTGCTTGGCGGGTTTCCTCCTCCTCCACTAGTTTTTGGGTAGCTTCAGCCGCTAACCGTTCATTCTCCTTCTCTTCAGCTATCTCCTCAGGAGTTTTTGATACTTTACTACTTTCCTTGCCGCTTGGGTCATACGTTCCTTTTGGGTTTATCCACTCGTCGGTACCCTCTTCATATTCCATTGCAGTCTCTGCTTCTTCATAGCCTTCAACTGTAGAAAGGTCGTAGCCGAATTTTTCAGCTGCTTTTTCAAACCTATTGGTACCCTCCCTCGTGGCTGCTGTCGCAGTTGCTTTTTGCAATTTTTCCTTATTTGCTTTAGTCGGTAATGAACGAATAGACCTTGGCTCTATAGTAAGAGGAGCGTCTTCTTTACGTTCCGCCAGTAGTCTAGCTTCCTCAGTAGCCTTTAATTCCTTAGCTAACCGTTCTTTTTCCGCCGCATCTATCTTAGCTTGGTTCTTAGCTTGGTTCTTAGCATCCCAGTCCGCTTGGTTCTGGGCTTTTTTATCTTTTATTTTTTGAGCCGCGATTTCAGCCGCGCTCATAACACCCCCAACCCCTTTCTCTACCGTTCCTTTAATCCATTTTCCAGCCTTCTTGATCCATCCTTCCCCTTTCGGTTTTTTGTCTTCCTTTTTACTCCCCTTCTTTTTACTATCTTGGTACCTTTTTTCTGCATCAGCAGTTCTCTGAGCATCATTTGCATCGATGACAGCTTGGGTATCTTTACTTGTCCACTTCTTCTTAGTCTTTGGTTTTTTCTCTTTATCCGGTATATCACCCATTTTGAACTCGCGCCCATAATCAATCAACCCAATACCTTTGGACTTTCCATGAGCCCCCGCTGCCCGCAGTAAGTCAGCATCTGGCCCCGAGGGTGCTGCAGCAACTATTGACTTATTAGTTTTAGTAGCCTTAGCCACTGACGCTTTAACTGCTGCCTTATGTGTTGTTGTCCCCATTATAATGGGTTTATTCATGTTAAATGCCATAGTTATTTATTTAGATAAAATCTCCCTTTACGATCTGTAGGTCCATATTCCTTACTCCCAGGGGCTAGGTGCTCTCCGTACTTTTCGGTAAACTCAGTTTGACTTCCTTCCCATACTATTCTGCCTGCTTGGTCCCTTAGGTTTATTTCAGATTTCCCATCTTCCCCCTTAATGTAGCTCCCCCCACGTTTCCCCTTCATTTCTGTAGTAAAGTACTCGGAGTTATTTTTAACCAATTCGTAAGGAGGGGCTTTCTTCAGCTCCACCTCAGTGAGTGCATCTTTTACTTCCAGGTTCTTAATCTTAATCATCCCCGCCATTGTAGTGGGTTTTATAGGTACCCTCCCTGGTTTTACTTGTTCAGCTGTGTTTTCATAAAAATAATCAAGCAAGGCTCCTCTCTTTAGTTTCCTTTTTCCTGTTGGGTAAATTCCAGTTTTCTTTAATTCATCGTCTAAAGCCTTACCTTCTTTTATTAACTCAACCCCCTTCATTGTTGCTTCAACACATTCCCCATGAGCGCCCGCCATAAACCCCTTTCCACATCCTGGATCATCATAGCCCGGATCAATAAAGTCCTCTCCTGCCCCAGATATCAATTCTCCCTCTGAATTCCACACCGAAGTATTTTTCTTGTAATATTCCTGTCGAGTTTTTAACTCCTTCATTTTCCCCAAAAGCTTTTTAGTACCTTTGGTTTTAGTATCTATACCCTTGTTATATAAATCATCAATAATTACAGCTTGATTATAAGCAGCTGTCGAATCGCTATGTGCTTGTAGTTTTTCTTCGTACTCAGCCATAACCCTAGCATTATATTCCTCCGTAGTCTCTTCCTTGGCACCACCAACTTTTACTTCCGGAAGGAGGATACCCGCCGGGTCTTTGTCCTCCCTCATTGGGGACTTAGATAAGAAGGGTGAATTACTCTTATGTATGCCATCTCCACCAGCTCCGCTATCCTGCAATCCTGTAGCGGTGAATTTCTTTTTCATGTTAAATGCCATAACTAATATTTTCCTTTATACTTAGACTTCGTAGAACCACTTCTACTATTCCTCGCTCTATTCGCTTTCTTTGGTACACACTTCCCATTCTCCCCAACACTATGATCAAAATCATACCCCTTCCTGCATTTAGCCTTCTGTGCCGTTCTCTTCTTGAATTTACCCCAACTAGACATCGCATAACGCTTATCTCTAACAGCCTTCTTCTTAGCAGCTGAAGCCGATAACTTCTGCTTATGTAAAGGAGACCCCTCACACTCCGGACATTCCCCAGCAGCATTCCTACGCTTCTTTCTCCTCCTAAGTGACATTGTATAATTCATATGCATATGATCACGTGGTAATAACTCAATTTAAAATATGTTGTAAATATTGAGGTGATGGGCAACATATAGGTATATAGAGCACCCCCCCTATACTAAAACCCATTCTAGTTACCCCACCCCCCCTTCCATTTCATCGTTTCCCTCAAGGGTTTTCACCTTTGCCTTTCGGCTGTGTTCTCATACCCTGAAGTAGTTTCCCATTAGATTATTGGGCTTTTCCCTGGCCCACAGGCTTGGGTCCACGATCCCTGGATACAGGGGGGCGAGCA
>Ga0208879_1000824_pt1 | contig 31050 bp, 31 predicted proteins | sample Knorr_S15_td_Bot_FD_185605 | JGI IMG/M metagenome (GOLD analysis project Ga0208879, IMG submission 185605) | Marine microbial communities from Southern Atlantic Ocean transect - Knorr_S15_td_Bottom_ad_5009_LV_A (SPAdes) (version 2) | ecosystem: Environmental > Aquatic > Marine > Oceanic | place...
CATAAAGCCCAATCGGCTCAGCAATTTCCACTCCGCGGAGCGCCTGTGATAGTGCAGCTAAAAAGAACCAGAGAACAATCTGTGATTCTACCGCATCGAGGATAATGTCATCTCCTTCCCATTCAGATTTTAATGCTGCCTTTTTAAGGCGGGAATGAACAACTTGTTTAAAAATCATTCCCAGCACAATCCCACCAGAGACAATTAAACTAGGAGCTAGCCAAGTGCTTAAAATTTTATAGGTTTGGAAAAACTCGATAATGGATGTCATTTTATTCAAATTTCACAGATACGAGTTGTGAAATCCCTTTCTTTTCCTGGGTCACGCCATACATATAGTCTGCGATTTCCATCGTTAATTTATTATGGGTTACAATGATAAATTGTGTTTCGTCACAAAACTTGGATAGAACACGAGTAAATTTATGAATATTCACATCATCCAGTGGCGCATCTACCTCGTCCAAAATACAATAGGGACTTGGTTTAACCTGGTATATGGCAAAAAGAAGTGAGATAGCTGTTAGAGCTTTTTCGCCGCTGGAAAGTAAACGCAAAGATGTATTCCTCTTTCCGGGAGGTTGTGCTTCAATTCCAATATCAGCCTCCAATGGATCTGGATCACCGATCAATTTCAAATTAGCAACTCCGCCTTCAAAAAATAATTGAAATAATTTCTCAAAATTTGATTTAATTAGATCAAAAGTCTCCTGAAATCTTTTTCGAGCTACTTTATCAATCTTACGAATTGTTTCCCTTAGATTTCCTTCTGCTTCAATGAGATCATCTCTCTGAACCGACAAGATCTCTAATCTTTCATTTTCTTCATCATGCTCATCTTGAACTGCCATATTCACCGGCCCAATACTTTCCAAACTTCTTTGAATTTTTTGGATTTCAAATTCTAACTGTTCTTCGGTATCGTCAACAATTAATTCTTTTGGAACATGGTTATTATATCGTTCACGGATTCTTTCTTGAACCAGTCGAATCAATTGATTTGTTTCCGTGGCTTCCAATTCTGCACTTTTCAGATCATCAAGAATCTGTTCTCTATTTTTTTGTTCGGATGCAATTCGAGCCTGAACTTCTTCAATATTTTGATATGTTTCACGATAAACGGATTGTTTTAAATCTAAAATAGATCGCTGTTTTTGAATCTGAGCATCCAATTTACCTAATTCTTTTTCACCTAATTCAATATCACCATCCAATTCTAATTTTTTAGCATCAAGTTCTTTAACTTCTGAATTAATTTTATTTTGCCGGATGCTTAATTCTTGGCAAGATTCATCTCCTGATGATTTCTTAAAATTGAGTTGATCCCTTCTTGTCTCCAATTCAATTAAATTGATTCTAAGATCTTGTACCTTTTGTTGAAAATCATCTCGTTCTTTTCGGGTAGCCAGCATTTTTTCATTAGCTGTGTCCACTTTAGATTGAAATGAATCAAGGGACTTTTGAGCCTTATCCATAGTAGGCTTTAGCAGTTTTAATGCTTGGGTAGAGTCACGTAATAATGAATTTGATTTTTCTAATTCCACTTTGCCAGATTGAATTAACTCTGAAATCTGAGATTCCTTGAATTCACATCGGATTACTTCTGTTTCTAATGGTGCCAAAGTCTGAACACATTTTTCTACTGAACGACGGTTTGCTTTTACATGGGTGTGGTTGGATTGAATTTCTTCAAATAACGATTTTGATTTTTTTACTAAATCTTTTTCACTTACCAAAAGGTTTGTTAATTCGTCTGAAATAGAATCCAGTTTTTTCTGACGACCCATTAAATTACCATGTTCAGAAACTTGCCGACTTTTAAGGATTAAATCACTACCTGAGTATGCTCCTGAAAGGTCAACCAATCCCCATCCTTCTAAATCCTTAGATTGTAGAGAATTTTGTAAATCAGTTACAATTAACAAATTGCCTAATAAATATTCAGTTAATGGAACCAATTCTTTACTTGTTTTGACTAAGTCAGATGCGCGTCCTAATACCAATTTATTATTTGGTATTTCATTCAATTTTACCTTGAGGGATGTCGCTTCTTTTAATGGAATTATAGTAAAATCGCCGGCCTGGTTTTCTCTTGCTTTTTCAAGTGTTGAAATAGCTTCTTTTTTATCAGTCGATATTAAACAATGGGATAAATCACCTAGCCCAGATTCCATAGCGTCACGATATTCTTCATCAACTTGAAACATATCTGCCACAGTACCTAAAACACCGGGAAACGATTTCGGGTTTTCTAGAACATATCTAGTCCCCTGGGGGAATCCTTCTCGCGATTCCACTAATTCATTATAAAATTCGTGTTGCCCTGTTAAAGATTGAATCTGTGCGGAAACAGTATGTTTTTCTTCAGAAATATTTTCTCGCCGGCCCTTTAATTCAATCAATATATTTTCTGATTTTTCTAATTCTTTTTTTACAATTGATAAATTTGTGTCAGCTTCTTTTCTATCACTTCGTAATTGAATCAAAAGTTGCTTGTTAGTTTTTTCTTTAATTTTTTGTAATCTGATTTGCTCTTTTAAATTTTCAATTACATTTTCTTTATCTTCGACTAAAGCTTCAGTCCTGTCAAACAAAGATCGATCATTCGCAAGTTTGCGTTGCAACTCCCAACGATCATTCTGAGTCCTATCTAATTCTTGGACAGTTTTTTGATATGCTGTTTCAATTTTATTGAATGCATCTTTTACATTTTTATATGACTCTAGTTGGGTATCAATGGTAGGATCCAGATCTGTCATTTCCTTGTCAAAATCGAGGCTTAATTGTTTCAGACTTTCAATCTTTGAATCGTTAGTTCCGTGTTCACGTTCTAATCGGTCCACTGTTAATATTGATCCACGTCCCTGTTCTGTCCAAACGAGTATTTTATTCCTAATCATTTCTCGAGTTTTGTTCATTTCAGTCATGACTAATTGCATAGAATTCAATTCTGTTTCCTGCTTTTTATAATCAGATTGAAATCGCTCTAATTCTTTTTCGTGATTAGATGATTCTGAAGTTTTTGATTCTCTTAAATGTTGGAATTCTTTTATTCTGGCTCGGATGGGTGCAGCAATTGAATTGTATCTATGAATCTGAATAAATGCCAGCTCTAAATCCTTTACTTCAAGCGTCTCTGATAAGGAGGCATGTCGCTTAAATCTCTTGAGTTGAAGTCCGAGACTATTCACCTTTTGCTCTACTTCTGCGATAATATCTTTAATCCTTTCTAAATCAGTTCTTGTAGCTTCAAATTTTCTTAACGTAGTTTTTCGTTGACTTCTGTATTTATGAATTCCCGCAGCTTCTTCAAACATATTCCGTCGATCATCGCCTGTTTCAGACAAAATTTGTTCAATCATTTTTAATTCGATTACTGAATACGCATCAGATCCCATTCCCGTATCTACAAAAAGGTCCATAATATCTTTCAATCGACATTTAGTTTTATTGAGGTAATATTCTGATTCGCCACTTCGATAAATTCTGCGGGCTATTTCAATATCATTATATTCTACAGGCAGTTTTCCTGCGTTATTGTGGACAGTCATGGAAACTTCACAAACGCCAAGTGGTTTGATTCCTTGGGCACCATTAAAAATCACATCTTCCATTTTCCCGCTACGGAGTACACTATATTTTTGCTCACCCAACACCCAACGTATAGCATCAACGATATTCGTCTTACCACACCCATTTGGCCCCACTACGGTGGTAATCCCTCGGCCAAGTTTCATGACTTCCTTATTGGCAAAAGATTTGAAGCCATGCATTTTTAATTCAGATATATACATGAGTGCTGGTTAGAATGTGGGTAAGGAAATTACAGGTTTTAAGTCCGGATATCCACCACAGGATTCTATTCTAATGTCTTTTTGAATTTGCCTATTGGTGAATGAAATTTTATTAAATGATTACCCTGGTGGCCAAGAAAATGTGCGTCCGCCCATTAAATGTAAATGGATATGAAATACAGTTTGTCCACCGGCTTCATTGCAATTAAATCCGGTTCGATAGCCCGCTTCCGCAATTCCTTCCTGTTTCGCTATTTCGGAGGCGGTTCTAACTAATTCCCCCATTAAAGCATTATGTTCCGGCTGAAGATCGTTCAAAGTAGAAATATGAATTTTCGGAATAATCAAAATATGGGTGGGTGCGGCCGGATTTATATCCCGAAATGCCAAAAGTCTTTCATTCTCGAATACTTTATCTGCTGGAATATCTCCATTAATTATTTTGCAAAATAAACAATCTTCCACTGTATCTCCCTAGTTTAATAATTCATTCAAAACGGAAAGAGTATTTAATGCAGCCGTTTCTGCTCGGAGACGTCTTTCCCCCAGATTAAAAAATAATACACCCACATCTTTCATTTTTTCCATCTCATTTTCTGTAAAATCTCCTTCCGGTCCAATTAATACAGTAATATGATCATCAGAAACTAAATTTAATTGAGATAATGTTTTTTCTGAATTCATGTGTCCACAAATTATTTTTCCATTCCTATGTGTTAAAAATGTATCCAAATCCAATGGCTCTTTCAATAAAGGGAATCGACTTCTTCGGCATTGTTTCGCAGACGAAATGACAATCTTTTGGCATCTTTCAATATTCAAGGTCCTTTTAACACATCGTTCCATTATCATAGGTTGAATCTCAGTTACACCTAATTCTGTGGCTTTTTCTAACAATAATTCAAACCTGTCCCGTTTTATCAAAGCTGATGCTAATATAATTGAACATGGGTTCTCACCATACTCTAGATATTCTCTCTTTAGGGTCCCGCTAACTTTATCCCCAACAATATCAATGACGGCATGGTACCCCATTCCAAAACCATCTAAGAGACAGATTTCATCCCCAGGATTTAGTCGGAGAACTCGTGTGGCATGATTTGATTCGTTTTTATCTAAATGAAATGCGTTCCCAATCACCATTTTGGGATTAACAAAAAAAGCTTTATCAGGAATCACTTTGCTCTTCTGTTAAATGAGAGATGAATTAAGAATCCTGAATAATTATTCTTCCCATCGGCTATTTTCTTTAACGGTAGAAATTCAAATCCAACCATAACCATTACTGTGGATTGGCCGACCATTTTGAAATCAATTCCAACTCCCAGAAATCCACCCGGTGAAAATTGGATTTCGGAATTTTTCCATCTTTCACTAAAAGATCCAAATTCCCGACCATCAACTGTGGTCAACATTCCTCCTTTTGCTGTTATAAAGGGAGAAAAATTGTTTTCAATTTTACCCACAAATGGATAATAATTTACACCAATGAACGCTGGCAACATAAAAAGACTTTTACCACCTAAGGTTTTATATTGTCCTGTATAATAATCGTAAACAATCGTTTCATCATCAGCTTTGATATCATAGTAACGTAATTCACCATTCAAAGAATATCGTTCCGAACTATGGCTATAGTTCCTCATAATAAAAATACCTGAACCACTAGAGCCAATATCCAATCCAAACCCGTTAGAGACATAATCAAAATTACCCAAAACCAAAACAGGAAATAAAATGATAATTAATTTATTCATAGGATAAAACTACCTTTCCGAACTGTTTCCCGGATTCTAAATATTTATGTGCATTTGGAATTTTTGATATAGGAAATATACGGTCAACTACCGGCTTTATTTTACCATCGTTTAATAAAGACAAGGCTTCATTAAATGCAGATTTTGATCCCATAGTCGAACCCAAGATTGATTGCTGTTTGAAAAATAAATGCGTCAAATTTATTTCGGCTTTGAATCCAGTGGTTGATCCGCACGTAACAACCCTCCCGCCACGTCCTAGGCTTTTCATTGAATTTTTCCAGGTTAATTCGCCCACATGTTCAAAAACTACATCCGCACCTCTTCCATTCGTGAAGGAATTGACTTTATCTAAAATATCATCTTTTCTGTAATTAATTATTTCATCGGCACCAAGAGACTTCGCTTTTTCACATTTTCCAGATGTCCCAGCAATGGCAATTACTCGCGCACCTTTTGCTTTTGCTATTTGAATAGCCATACTCCCAACGCCCGAACTTGCTCCCCAAATCATAATGGTTTCATTCTTTTGAAGATTTGCACGATTTACTAACATTTGATATGAAGTTTGGGCCACTAATGCAAATGACGCTGCTTCTTCAAAACTTAAATGATCTGGAAATGGAACTATTTGATTTATATTTACAACAATTTGTTCAGCATTCACGCCCTGAGAATTCTCTCCCATAATACACATAGATTCACATATATTTTCTTTCCCAGTGCAACAAGCTTTACAGTCGCCACAATAAACCAAAGGTTGAATCATAACCTTTTCCCCAATCCGAGAATCATCTACGCCTTCCCCCACAGCAGAAATTACGCCTGACGCATCGCTACCTGTAACTAAGGGAAGTGGTACACCGGGAATTCCTTTCCGAACCCATATATCCAAATGATTCAATGAAGTTGCCTTTATATCAACACGAACCTGTCCTGATGACAATTTAGGTTTTGGTATTTTCTCCCATTTTAGGACATTTGTCCCGCCGTGGTCATGGATTCGTACAGCATTCATACGTCAAATTCTTTCATCTATACTGAATTGGCCAGAGCCTCTCAAGAACAAAACGAAATAAATTATAAAATAAATGAAAGCAGATTCTGGACTTTCTCCCTCAGATAAATGATAAATGCCAGCAAGAAACATTGTCATCATTATAAAAAAAGAAGCAAGCCTGGTTTTGTATCCTACTAAAACGAGTAAAGTCATTACACCTTCACTCAATGCTGCTAGAAATCCAAATAAAACATGTCCAAACGAAATCCCAATCAATGATAGGATTGCTCCACCAAGCCATCCCCAAGTTTCTGGACCAGCCGTTATTTTGTCCATTCCGTGATTGTAAAATAAAAAAAAGGATGGAATGACTCTTAAAATAAGCAAAGCCCAATCCTTACTATCTGGAATTAATTCTTGATTTGTTAATAGTAATTTTAATTTATTCATTTTCTTTCTCCTCGAATTCTGCATCCTGTATGTCCATTTTTAAAACCTTTGAACGTATCTCCGATTTTCTTTGTTTGTCCTTTATAGATTTTTTAATCTTAAAAAGAGACAATAAGGGTCCTGATGCTTTATAAAGCAGATATCCCATTAAACTTAAAATGAACCATTTTATCATTATAGGTCCGTAACAGGATTGAAAAATTTTGTCCCTGAGACAGGTTGACGAATATAATTGATCACCTCTTTCAAATCATTTTCATTATGGACAAAATCGATGTTATTTGTATTAATAATGACCAATGGCGTGTCTTGGTAACGGAAAAAGTATTCGGTATAAACCTGGCTCAATGCGTCAATATATTCGTAGGTAATTTCATCTTCCATGGCTCTACCCCGTTGGGAAATATTTTTCATTAAGGTATCCGTATCCGCTTGAAGATATATCACTAGATCAGGTTTAATTATATTCCGTTCCAATAAATTTGCAACCGTATCATACAGTTGCATTTCTTTCTCACCTAAATTCAAAGATGCAAAGAGCCTATCCTTCACAAACATATAATCAGTTACGAGTAATTTTTGGAACATATCCACTTGCCGGAGTTCCTGCTGTTGGCGATATCGTTGTAATAAAAAGAAAAGTTGCGTTTGAAAAGCATAACGTTCTGGATCTTTGTAAAAATCGGGTAAAAAAGGATTTTCTTCAAATTCTTCCAGTACAAGACGTGCACCCAATTCTTTTGTCATTAAATTGGCAAGGCTGGTTTTGCCGACACCAATGGGTCCTTCAATTGCAATATAGTACAAATTTCTCAAGCCTGTGTCTCCATGCGGTGGCGTATAACATTGGAATTATCAATACAATGATCAAGCAGATCATTAATGGTGATTTTTGAATGGGGAATTTGAAAATTAGGCTCCAATTCAGCAAATGGTATTAATACAAATCTTCTAATACCCAACATTGGATGAGGAATCGTTAATTCATCGGTTTCCAAAATCGAATCACCATAAAATAAAATATCAATATCAATGATTCGGGGACTATTTTTTTCTCGAGTCTCAGAACGACCTAACATTTTTTCGATCCTTTTGCATACATCTAAAAAATCAAATGGTTTTAACGTCGTGGTGCATTTAACGACAGAATTAAGAAAATCCGGTTGATCCACATTATACAAGGGCTCTGTTTCGTAATAGGATGATGATTCAATATCAGATATATCAAAATTAATCAACAATGCCATGGTCGCTTGGGCAAGATTCGATTCCCGGTCTCCTAAATTGGATCCCAGTGATAAATAGGCATGGACCGGTTTCAATTATTTCTCCCGAACCAGTTCGATTTCTACTGTATTCAGGTTCGCCATAATGGGTGCATGAGGTTTCCGAATTTTAATAATAACCTTGCGAATCGGGAAGACGGACAATAACGCTACGCAAATAGCATCTCCTACAGCCTCGATCAAATGATAATCTTTTTTAGTGAATTCTTCTATAATAACAGACACAACTTTATCATAATTGATGGTGTCCTTTAATTCATCAGATTTCCCTGCCGAAGATAAATCAGTATGCATCTCCACATCCAATTCGAACAAGCCATCTTTGTCCTTTTCAAACTCGTACACACCATGACGAGCAGGAATTTTGAGATTTAAAATGCGTACTTTATCCATTTAGTTCACCCATTAAGTATTTTCTTAAATGACTGATCCAATTCGCCCCATATAGAAAACTAAATGCGAAAAGTGTGAAAAATAGTGGTTGAATCATAGGTTAAAAATACAATAGTTCATTAAATGTCACTTATCAAAAAATGGATTCACAATTTTAATTAATTTGATTCAAGGGTTTATCCCAACCATAATTGCCGATCTAAGCTTCGGTATTGAATTGCTTCACTTATATGGATGGAATCAATCTTGTTTTTCCCATCCAAGTCTGCAATGGTTCGAGAAACCTTTAAGATTCTATCATAAGCACGAGCAGAAAGCCCCAATTTATCCATGGCTGTTCTTAAGAGTTCGCTGGATTCACTGTCTAAACCACAATAGGATTTAATATCTTGACTTTCCATTTGGGCATTGGCAAATAAATTTCTCGATTTCTTGAATCTAGTTAACTGAACTTCTCTTGCTTTTTGAACCCTGCTTTGGATTTCTTTTGATGGCTCTCCATCTTCCTTATTGGCTAATGCCTGAAATGCAACTGTGGGAACTTCGATATGGATATCAATCCTGTCCATGAGGGGACCTGAGATTCGGCTCATATATCTTTGGATCATTTGAGATGAACAGGCACATTCATTTTTTGGATCAGTTGCGTAACCACAGGGACAAGGGTTCATGGCTGCAACCAACATAAATTGTGATGGATAAGTCAATGTCAAAGCGGCTCGAGCAATGGTTACCACCCCATCTTCTAAAGGTTGTCGCATTACTTCCAAAACATTTTTTTTGAATTCTGGTAGTTCATCTAAAAATAAAACACCATGGTGAGCCAAACTCACTTCACCCGGTTTTGGTATTGTACCACCCCCAATAAGCCCTGCATCCGAAATTGTATGATGTGGAGATCGAAATGGCCGAATCCCTACCAATCCATGCTTTTCTTGTAATATTCCGGCTACGGAGTGAATTTTCGTTGTTTCAAGCGCTTCATCAAGAGTCAAGTCCGGCAGGATAGTGGGAATTCTTTTGGACAGCATCGTTTTTCCGCTACCGGGTGGACCTACCATAATTACATTGTGTCCGCCGGCTGCTGCCACTTCTAACGCTCGCTTAACTTGCTCCTGTCCTTTCACATCCGAAAAATCTCTTCCATAATGACTGTGTTGTTGGAAATGGGACTTTAAATCCGTTTTAATCGCATCTTTTTCAATCATACCATTGAGGATATCAACCACTTCATTTAAGGATGAAGCACTGGCAACCTTTATACCTTCAACTACAGAGGCTTCCTTGGCATTTTCTTCAGGAACAATGATACCTGGAATTCCATTTTTTTTAGCACATATCGCTATGGGAAGCACACCTTGGATTGGACGAATTGAACCATCTAATGCTAACTCACCCATTAAAAGGATCTTATTTATATAATTATCACTCACTTCTCCCATGGCTGATAAAAGTCCAACTGCTATGGGAAGATCAAAAGCAGAACCTTCTTTTCGGATATCTGCTGGCGCAAGATTGATCGTGATATGTTTCCCTGGAAGTTTATATCCACTATTCTGGATGGCAGCTGAAACGCGTTCTTTACTTTCCTTTACTGCACCTTCCGGTAAACCAACTGTAATAAATTTGGGAAGTTTAGATCCTGTGATATGACATTCCACCTCAACCACATAGGCATCGATTCCAAGAATGGCACTGCTGAGGACTTTAGAATTCAATTCAGAAACACGAACTAAAATTTGAATAAGCTAAATAAGGCAATAATAAATATAAAATTGAATCACGAATCAAATAAAATAAAAAGAAAGTTACAAGAACCACAAACCCTTTTTCTTTTATAAGTTTTGAAAAACCACCTTCTCTATAAATATTCAGCCATTCATCAATAAACTCTGGCTGGCGAAAAGACATTAATTTTTTCCGGGTTTTATTTTATCAAATTTAAGATTCTCATATTTTTCCCACATGGTTGCTCCAGATGCATCTGCAAACCGGTAAGCAAATTCCAATGCTTCAAAGAAAGGACGATTTGCATATTCGCCGTGAGAATAATATTCGTCGATCCACTTTGCCATCTCACTGATTTTGACTTCTTCTAATTTATCAAATATGCCATAAATTAGCTCAGCTCGATTGTTATAATACCATTCCGTGATTCCTCCATACCCTTCAGAATTTTTTAATTCTGTGTGCGTCTCATATACTTGAGTCAGGTAAGAGAAGAGGAAGGTCTCCTTTTCATCCGAGGATAAAGTTTTCCAATAGGTTACTACGGGGGACAGCGTCCCCGGGCCATCCTGCGCAAATAGCATTACAATGAATAGAAATGGAATGAGTTTTTTCATAATAGACTCTTATTAAACTTCTTGTACAATTTATCTAGTCGAATAATACGCTTTTACACGTTAAATGGACAATGCTAAACATCTGCTGGTTCAATCCAATCTCCATGAGAATCAATTAAACTGATAAGAGCTTCAACTGCAGATCCAGCAGGAATATTTTTTTCAATAACTTCTTGACCTTTATACAGAGAGATCTTCCCAACTCCCGTTCCTACATATCCATAATCTGCGTCTGCCATTTCACCGGGTCCATTTACAATACACCCCATAATTCCAATCTTAAGACCTTTTAAGTGATCTGTCCTAGCCCGTATTTTTGCTGTTGTTTCCTGAAGATCAAATAAGGTTCGTCCGCAAGATGGGCAGGAGATATATTCAGTCTTGGAAATTCTTGAACGACATGCTTGGAGAATTCCAAATGCAGTTTCATTTACAAATCCCTCATCATGACCGGATTCGATCCAAATGCCATCCCCAAATCCATCTAGTTGAAGGCCGCCTAAATCTATTGCAGAATAAAGTAACATTTCATCAACCGAACAATTTGGATAAGATCTTTTTACGATAATTGGATTTTTAATATTATCATTCAGACAATCAATAAAAAATCTCCTTAATTCCGCGTATCCGTGTTCGTTATTTGATTCAAGAATTAAAATAGTTTTTGGCATGGACTTAATCTTTTCCATAATAACGTTCAATTTGGCACCATGAATATTTGAGCCAATTTCTAGGAAAGTAATTTGATCTTTTGGAACACTATTGATATTTCCAATAGAATACAAAGGAATGTGCCTTTCTTTCTCTTCCACCGATTCAAAATTTTGAATAATGCCAAGTGTACCTGGAATTTCAAAATCAATAGAATTGTTTTTAATATAAATATAATCCACAGCCTGATCTGAAATATGCCATTTATCATTAGAGTTTGAATACAAATATCCGAATCGAGATAAATCCTTCCAATGAATTGAATTTATTTCAGAAAGGTCACCCACAATTCTAGGAACTTCTTCTCCACCAAAATTCAAAATAGTATTTGTCACTCTTCGAGAACGAAAAAATGGATCGTAGGAAGTTGTAACAACTCCTGGAATTGGTTTATGAGTTTTCCTTCCATCATATCTATCAACTAAAACTTGTGCTACCGGAATTTCTGCTTCAGGTTCTTCGGTTAATGATACACGAATAGTATCACCCAAGCCATCTTCCATGAGTGTTCCAATTCCAACAGCAGATTTAATTCGTCCATCTTCTGCCTCACCAGCTTCTGTAACGCCCAGATGAAGTGGATAATTCATTCCTTCATCTACCATTGTTTTCACGAGTAATCGATATGCCTGAACCATCACTTGAGTGTTGCTGGCTTTCATAGACAAAATAATTTCGTGATAGTCTATTTCTTCAGCAATACGAATGAATTCCATTGCAGATTCAACCATGCCTAAAGGTGTATCTCCGTAACGACTCATTATCCTATCAGAAAGTGAACCATGATTTGTACCAATCCTCATGGCTGTACCATGCTCTTTACAAATTTCTATTAATGGAATAAACCGGTCTCGAATCCGATCCAATTTCTGAGCATAAGTATCATCATTATAGTCGTGTATCTCAAATTTTTTGCGATCCGCATAATTCCCTGGATTAATTCGAACTTTTTCAACTATTCGAGCTGCAACTTCCGCGGCATTGGGTGTAAAATGTATATCAGCAACCAAAGGGACATCATACCCTTTCTCTCTCAAACCATCCCGGATTGCCCGAAGATTTTCTGCTTCTTTAACGCTGGGTGCCGTTATTCGAACAATCTCACAACCTGCTTTAATCATTCTGATAGATTGAGCAATGGTTTTTTCCGTATCCATGGTATCTGTTGTGGTCATGGATTGGATTCGGATCGGATTATTGCTGCCTACACCTAAATTCCCAACCATGACTTCTCGTGTTTGCCATCGTTGGTATTTCGTTAAACTAGGACAGTAACCTTGCATTAATATTTTTGGTAAGGTTGGTTTAAATAATGTTTTGCTTTTTTCATAGCAGATGAAAAATTATCGAGCTTTAAACACTTTTTATAGGCAGATATTGCATCGGTTCGATTATTCATTTTATCTAATGTCATACCTTTTAAGAGATATGCATTTCCCAAAATTATATCCAACTCGGCGGAATATGAACTAATTGCCTTTTCTAGCAAATCCAATGAAATTGCAAATTGTTCACTGTGGAAAGCTAATAGTGCTTTTTCGTAATCAAGATAAGGGCCATACCAGTCTTTTTGTCTATCCGTAAGGTCTCGGGTAAGATTATCAATCTCTTTAATTTGATCTAAAGATTTATGGGTATAGTTTGTGCGAATCATAGACTCAAGCAACAGAAGATTAAAATAATAATTCTTGGGAAAATGTTCCACCAATGAACTGGAATATTCATAAGCCAATTCAGGTTCATCTTCTACCCATAAATAAAGAAAGCTGAGAATTCCTTTCGCCTCGATCCAGGCCCAATCACTTTCATTTGCTGCAATAGAAATTGTATTTAATCCACCTTCACTTGAAGCGTTTAGTCCATAAAGATTTACTGCCCATTTTAAAAGGATATTGCTGATCCCCGCATAATACTCCACAATGCCTATGGCTAGGCTTGCATCTTTTAGATGTGGAGATTCTGCTGATACTTTTCCTATTATAGAAAATCCTGAGTAAGCACGGTATAAAGTTTTCAACCATTCTTTTCGGCCAAGTGTAACTCGGGCGCTTAATCCTACACTTGACCCTTGGTATAATTGGTATACTGGGTCTTGGGGATAGCGAGATATTAAATTTTCATAAATAGGTTTTATTTCCATCAAATCAGTTTCAAGCACAATATGGGTTTCATTCACAGAATCGTAAGCTTGGCTTCTCACCCATCGTGCAGCTGCCCAAATAAGATGTACTCCAGGATGATCTGGGTAATCAATCCGTGCTTGCGATAATATTGAAATCCCCCTGTCAAATTCATAATTATAAAAAGCATAAACACCTTCATGAACAATGGAATCCCCAGGGTAAAAATCATCACTAAAAATGACAGAGAGAGGTAAGATCAATAAAAAAAGACCGCGGATCATTTAGATTTGAATTAAGGAATTTGAATTAATATAAATCAAGATCCTGGGGAGGATAAGATCAACCATCCGCGTGACTCATTATGGTCCGGTTTGATCCTGAGACTTTTTTCCCAAGATGCTCTTGCGAGCTGCTTTTCATCCATTTTCCAATACGTAATTCCAATGCCCATATAAGCGTCGGCATCCATTGGACTCAATTCTAGAACTTCTTGAAAAGCGATAAGCGATTCGCTATATAAATTCTTCTCTCTATAATAGTTTCCTAATACCCACATTGCACCAGAAAGCCATGCTGAAGTATTATTATTCACTGAAAGAGCATTTTTAAAAGCTTGCCGACCCATGGTAGGATTCCCGATTCTATTATATTCTACAGCCATAACATAATATGTCTGGGGAAGCAAGTTACGAACAATAGCGTCATTTGGGCGATAATGAAGAAGATCTTCCCATGAAGCAGCAGTTCGACCCCATTCATTTGCATTAAAATAGCTCAATCCCTGCATATAACGATAATCTGAATTATCCGGATCTAAATAAACTGCATCACTAAAAGACAAAGCAGCGTATACAAATTTTCCTTGATCAAAATAAAGATTAGCAAGAGAAATATGAGGTTGAATTTCCTTTGGATTTAGTTTGACAGCTCGTTGAAATGATTTTTTTGCATTTTCAATTTTTCCCAGCTTTAAGTGGTTTTCGCCCATAAGTTGAATAAACCCAGAATGTGATGGGAATTGCTTAGATGCTTCATCAGATAAGTTCAAAGCTTCGATATAATTCCCCGATGCCATTTTTTCCCTAATAAGTGTCAACTTTCTTGCGGGTCCATCAGGTGCTTTTTCTGATGATAATCTCAAAATATCATTGCTTAGCTTTTTTTGAGATTTAGATCCTACGTACATAGACATAGCCTCTATGGTTGCTCCGTGGTTTGGATCCAGATAAAGAGCTTCTTCAAATGCGTTCTTCGACTTTTTATATTCCCCTAGAGTTGCATATAAAGATCCCAGAAAAAAATGGACATCTGGGTTCTCAGGTTTTTTGGCTACTTCACGAAGATAAACATCTTTTGCCGATTCATAATCTCCATTAGCTTCATAGTGTAATCCTAACTGACGTTGACTATATAAATTATCTGGATTTAATCGAGCTTCTTTTTCAAAATCATCTCTAGAGAAAAATGGTTTTGAGTCTAAAGCAACTGCCTTTTTAACGGGCTTTTCCAACTGGAAATATTTTGTAGCTCGAGCAATCTCTTTATTAGAAGCCTGGAGTTCTCCCGTCAAATTAAATAATTCATCTGCATAAGCAATTGTATTGATCCGGGGATCTTTTTTGACCGGTGCAGGACTCCCCACAGTTTCCGCTACTGGGGCTGTTGATTCCTGTTTCTTGGAACGAGTGATTAATTTGGGGATCATAGATTTGATCTGTTTGGATGGTACCAGTTTATAGGATTTTTTCAGATCTTCCAAGGCACCGGCATAATCTTTATTTTTTGCCTTATCCATGCCACGCTTATAATAGGATTTGGCCTGTTTTTTCTGTTTTGCTGTTGGTTTTTTCGAGGATGATTTTTTCTTCTTTTTTTTCTTTTTTGCCTCGTCTGCGTACAAATTTGAAGCAGATGAATTAGAAGAAAAAGGGATTGCTCCAACTAAAAATAAGCAAATGAGAAAATGGGTGAGGGATTTTAAGATAGAATGTTTCATCGAATTACGATGGAAATTTACACAAGGACTGAAAATTCCCAATAAATTATTTAGGGATTTGGAGAATAACCTTTTCACTTAAAATAAATTCATCCACATGTCCAAATAATCCAGATAATTCATGATAAAAATGCATATGTGAATTGGTGGAATGGTGCGTAAAAATTGCATGATGTTTCGTGGAATAGAATCCTAAAATTTTTGCATCAATATTTTCAACCGTCTTATTCCATGATTTATTCATGTGATCATCATGGGTCTCGTCAGGCCTAGACTCACTAATATTTCAACTATATCTTTCATCTTTTATCCATAACTCATTTATTTGATTCGTTTTATTGATATATAATCGCCGGTGGTTTCTAAAAACACAGTAACAGGTTTGTTATTTCGATTCCGCCAAAACCAGCCATGAAACCCATGAAATTCAGCTATGAGTTCGCCCTTGTCAGAACTTACCATTCGCCCTTTTTTATAAGTGGTGGTTTTGTGCATTCCAATATAACCATCTCCATGTAAATTGAAATTTAATGCTCCATTATTGGTAGACCATTGATAGTTTGCAACTGCTCCCTTTTTCATTTCTAACTTTATTTCAATGGCTTCGTCAGGTGCGATTAATATTTCTGTTATATCATGATTTCCTTCAACCGATTTTGATTTTTCTTTTTCAGGTTGAACCGAATTATCCTTAAAGACTTTCGGTTCAATTATTGCTTCTTTCTCAAGAGAGACTTTTATTTCACCCATTTTCTTTAAACCCAAATAATCGCCAACACCCGTAGGGTCAACACCATATTCAGCAGGTAAAATAACGAGCAGTAACAAAATACCGGCCACGAGAACAGCAATAATGGTAGATTTAAAAAGTTGTGATGATGAAGGCAAATCACTTTCAGATGGTTTATATTGATGATTCATTATTTTCCATTTTATGAATTAAAAAATCCAAAAAGTTGATATCCTGTAAGCATAAAACCCAATGTCATCAAGACAACATTGGCTGAATAGGCATGTTTGATGAAATTTTCCCGTTTTCGCCAATAACTCATGAGAATCAAAATCATAGATAATGCCAATAATTGACCGATCTCGACACCAATATTAAAAGCAATCAAATTCGTAAATAATCCATTGGAGTCCATTTCAAATTCAATAATTTTTGTGGCCAAACCAAATCCATGAAATAATCCAAAAATTAATGTGGAAATCTTCGTATTCGGTTGAACACCAAACCACCGTTGAAATGCGCCCAAATTATCCAAGGCTTTATACACAACAGACAATCCAATTATTGCGTCTATAATAAATGCGTTAATATGAATATCAGCAAAAACGCCCAATAATAACGTGGATGAATGTCCTAGAGCAAAAAGACTAACATAAATTCCAATATCTTTGAGTCGATATAGAAAAAATATTACACCGATTAGGAAAAGTAAATGATCATATCCAGTTACCATATGTTTAGCACCCAAATACATAAATGGAATAAAATTTATTCCACTTATCTCTTGGATATATCCTTGATCACCCGTGGTGACACCATGTGCAAATACGGATATTGGCAATAGGATAAATACCCAAATCGGTATAATTGTTAAAATCCTTATAATATTCTTATCTCTTTTTTAACTCATTGTAAATCGTAATCGAATATTATTTGCTTGGATGATAATTGTTGACCCACTTTGATTCAATTCTCGTTTTACCAATAGGGTTTGTCCATAAAAATAAAATTTGATTTCCTGCAATTTCCATCTGGGGATAACCAATGCCTCGTCCGCCACCCAAGGTTTCTATGGAAGTCATTTCAGACAAAATTCCATTGGTTGCTATTTTTCGATAAACAATGGATGAATTTTCTTGATCAGCCTCTAACCAACTGGCTAAAACGGTATTTTCATCAATCCATTGTAAATCGACCCTTCCTTGGGGTTTGCCCGCATCCACTCGAATTGGGTCAGAGAAAGTTTTACCTTTATCACTCGAGAATGCTACATTTATTTGGGATTCACCCTCCGGAGCCGTAAACCATGCAATGGCAACTTTTCCATCTTTTTCAGCCAATTTCGGTCCATTTACGGGACACCCTGAGATGATCCAATTATCATCGTGAACGGAATAAGATTTTCCCCAATTGCCGTTTACTTTTCGAAGAATATTTATATTCCGAACTTCAGCTTCATTTCTGTCGCGATAAGCGACTAAAGTGACATTCCCAATTTGCACGGCTGATGTGGGACAACATTCGCAAACCATGTTATCAATCTGTATATCTTCATTTTGTTTAAAATTTGAATCAAAAGATGTAGAATACAGATTCATATTTCCTGCGCTGCCATGACCATGTCCGCCAGCCATTTCACGACCATCTAGCCAGACCAATCCCAAATCATGATTTTCATTTTTGTAAATGGAGACAAACCCATGTTCAGCATGTTTACCATCTCTGTGTGGAATGACTGGTTTGCTCCAAGTCTTCCCTCGATCATTTGAATAGGAGATTCTTACGTCATAATCATACGTTCCATCAGCACTCATTTCTGGCCAATGAGCCACAATCGTATTCTCATTTAATTCAAAAATAGACGGAAAATCAGCCCAATTAATGAAAAAGTCCGTCGAAGAATAAATGAGACTCTTTTTCGACCAAATCTTATTTTCATATTCAGACCAAAATAATCCGAAGGTGGTTGAATCAACAGGCTCAAACCACGAAACAAGCAATCCGCCATTTTCCGTATTTGTCAAATGTGGGTATCGACTTCCTTCTCCAAAAGGTGCTTCATCAATTCCCGGAGACGAACACGCAGCTATTAATAATAAAAGTAAAAATGAAAAGTAACGTTTCATTCAGTAACACTCAGCTTTTTAGAGTTATTAGAAATAGAGCAGATTTTATCCTTCATTTATTTACATTCCACCGACTTTACAACATCCGGGTAATGCTTCGTAAGCTACAGGATCTGCCAAAGTTTTATTGGCTTGATATCCTAATGCAGACACCGCTTTTTCGATAGATGCTAAATCTATAATCGATGCGTTATAAGTCACATGACCCGATTTAGCCGACATATCTACATCGAACTTTGTAATGCCATTAACCTTTGCCATTCCCTTTTCAATGGTTGATTCACACATACCACATTGCATTGTTGTTAAGGCAATATTTGCCTGTTTTGCTTCGCCCTTACTACATCCCACCAGTACAAGGATAAGACTTGTGAAAATTATGATGATTATATTTTTCATGTTTGATTCCTTTCGTTTATTTATTTGAAATTTTATTACGTAAAATATTGCTTAAGGTTAATGACAATGCGATAAAGGTTACTCCAATTTCCGCCCAAAATAAAACAGCATTTTCCATATAGAATGAGAAATACGGATTTTGGATCATTTCCCAAACTGTGACTTGGCCTTCCTCCGGACGAATTTGATATAAATAATAATCGGTTTGATTGAATGGATAAAACCATTGAATTCCTACCGTTCTTGCCGTGAGCCAATCCGTAATCAAGTGAATTTGTGTCCCCAAAAATAGTCCCAACGAAATCGGTTTTAATATTTCCATTTTCTTCCATTTTTGAATCACAATCATTCCTGCAAAAATAATTATCCAAAAAATGGGTGTGTGCAATACAGAATGGTGTCCCGCCACTGTGGATGAAAAGATGCCATCTGCATCGGGTAAGATAGATGCAAATAAGAGAATTGGAATAAAGGGATAAACGGTCCATGAAGAACATTTTAGGATTCTTCCGAGTAAATATCCGGATGCGATGTGAGATGGAATGAACATTATTGATTATTTTTACTGGCCGGTTTACTCGCTGATTGGGTATGCACCACTTTCCATAATCCGTTTATCCAACGGAGTAAATATGTACCATGCCCTTTATTATGTATTTTTCTGCCACTCGTTGTGGTGAGTTTAATTTCAGTATCCACAACTGCCCATGCAAAATTTCCTTCAAAATGTGTTTGAACATTCGTGAAGCCTAATTTTAAACCTAATTCAGCTTCCGGCTCTACATGATTCACTATCAAATCTTCGAGACCGATATTTTCGCCGCCACCTTCAAAATATCTGGCACCATCCCAGTCCAGAAAATGTTCACGAAAAGCAGTCCCATCTCCATTTTCCCAACCAATCCGTATATCGTCAACAATAGTTTCTATCAATTTTTCGTTATGATCTGCAACATTATTTTCACATCCGAATATCATCAAGGTTGTAATTATCAGTAGTATATTTTTCATTCTGAACTCCTTTTTACTCATTGATTTTTTATTTCTCTTTCTCGAACCATAGAATAAAGGATTGGAACGACAAAAGTAGTTGATATAGCGAAAACCATTCCACCAAATGATGGGATTGCCATGGGGATCATCACATCTGCCCCACGACCCGTGGAAGTTAATATTGGCATAAGTGCTAAAATGGTTGTTGCTGTGGTCATCATTGCAGGGCGAATTCGTCTAGCTCCAGCTAGAACCGTCGCTTCTCTAATATCTCGAACGGTCATGGGTTTATCTTCATCAAATTGTTGTTCTAAATAGGTGCTTATCATAACGCCATCATCCGTTGCTATTCCAAATAATGCCAGGAATCCTACCCACACAGCCACACTTAAATTAACCGGATGCATCTGAAATAGATTTCTCATATTTTCACCAAGAATACTGAAATTTAAAAACCAGTCCTGACCGTACAGCCATAACATAGTAAATCCACCAGACCACGCTACAAATATTCCGCTAAATACTATTAATGTTGTAGTTACTCTCTTAAACTGAAAGTATAGTATTAAAAAGATTATCGCCAATGCTAATGGCAGAACAACCGCCAATTTCTTGGAGGCTCGGATCTGGTTTTCATAACTTCCAGCAAAGGTAAAACTGACTCCATTGGGTACCTTAATTGTTCCATTTTCAATTAATTCATTCAAATAGTTTTGGGCGGATTCGACTGCATCAACCTCTGCCCAATTATTTTGTTTATCAAAAAGAACGTAGCCCATTTTGAAGGTATCTTCACTTTTAATAACCTGGGGTCCACGGACATAATTAATTTCCGCCAATTGAATTAATGGAATTTGTGCGCCACTGGGCGTTGGAATTAAAATATCATCCAGTGATTCAATTTTATCTCGAAATTCACGCATATATCGAACTCGAACCGGATAACGCTCACGTCCTTCCACAGTTGTGGTAATGGGTTTACCGCCCACAGCGACTTCAATGGCGTGTTGTACTTGCTGCAATGCAATACCATACCGGGCGATTGATTTCCGATTAATATCAATTTCAAGATACGGTTTGCCCACAATTCTGTCTGCAAAAACCATATCGGCTTTTACGCCAGGAGCATTTTTTAAATGTTTTTCTAATACCAAACCAAATAATTCAATGGACTCTAAATCAGGGCCTTTTACTTTGATTCCCATCGGGGCCCGCATACCACTTTGCAGCATAACTAAGCGAGTAGAAATAGGCTGTAATTTTGGTGCGGACGTGGTGCCCGGAATCTGTGCAACTTTCACCAATTCATCCCAAATATCGTCGGAAGACCGAATATGATCTCGCCAAAGACGTATTGTTTCTCCATTTTCATCAACACCATATTCAGGTTTATAGGCCACAATTGATTCAACCATGCTCAACGGAGCGGGATCTAATGGAGAATCCACGCGACCTATTTTACCCACGACAGAAATCACTTCCGGTACCGAGTATAAAGCTTTATCCAATACTTGCAGAACGTCGATGGATTCTTCCATTCCAGCGTGTGGCATGGTGGTTGGCATGTACAAAAATGATCCTTCATCCAAAGGCGGCATAAATTCTTTTCCCAATCCAGGGAATGCGTGATTCATTGTTACCATAGGAAAAGATGATTGTATGAATTTCGGCATCCATCCTGTAAAAGTCCCAAATCCCAACCAGACGACCAACCCGAATACTGTCACAAATCCAGGGAAGGATAATGCTTTTGCCTTATGATCCAGCGCCCAGCGAAGGAGTCGGGGATATACTTTTGTAAAGGCGGTAATTCCGCCCATGATCAATCCAATAATTAATACCACAAATATCAAATTCAGGAAAAATCCTTTCGTCAATCCCAACGGTGCCCAAGTACTCGATAATATGAGAATAAACAAGAAAATGACAATCCAATTTCCTGCTCCATCACTTTTTTTCTTTAATGTTGTGAGAAATGAAAATTTTGAGATAACGGATTCGAATAGCCCAACTTTCAATTTCTTCTTTTTTCCGAGTAGAATATTAGCTAAAACGGGCAAAACCGTTAGTGCAATAATAACGGACGCCACGAGAGCAAAGGTTTTTGTGTATGCTAAGGGTTTGAATAATTTCCCTTCGGCTCCCATCATCGTAAATACGGGCAGAAAACTAATTACCGTGGTAGAAACTGCTGTTATGACTGCTGCACTTACTTCCGAAACTGCTTTAAGGATTACGTCCTTTGTTTTTTCTTTTGATTTCTCGAGATGACGCAAAATGTTTTCCGTCACCACAATGCCCATATCCACTATCGTTCCGATGGCGATAGCAATTCCGGATAATGCCACAATATTGGCATCAACTTTGAATAATTTCATGCCGATAAAGACAAGTAAAACGGTTAGAGGTAACATACTCGAAATAAGTAAAGATGACCGAAAATGCATCACCATAATTAAAATCACAATAATGGTAATTAATATTTCATCCCGCAATGCATGATTTAATGTATCCAGCGTTTCGTAAATCAACCCCGTACGGTCATAAAATGGAACAACCGTAACTTGACTCACCGTTCCGTCTGCAAGCGTTTTGCTCGGCAACCCTGGAGATATTTCTTTAATTTTTTCTTTTACACTTTTTATGGTCGCCAATGGATTTTCGCCATATCGCGCAACAACCACACCTCCCACAGCCTCAGCACCTTCTTTATCCAAAACGCCGCGACGTAAGGCTGGGCCCAATGCAACATGGGCAACATCTTTGATATAAATAGGTACATTATTTTCAGATTTCACCACAGTGTATTCAATATCTTCCAACGATTTTATAAAACCCAAACCGCGCACCATATATTCCACTCGGTTTACTTCAATCGTCCGTGCTCCCACATCCAAATTTGATTGTCGAACCGCATTAAAGACATCCATTAACTGGATGCCGTGTTCTCGCATGGCGATTGGATTCACATCAATTTGATATTCTTTTACAAATCCCCCAATCGATGCCACTTCTGCCACACCGTTGGCTGACTGAAGAGCATATCTCACGGTCCAATCTTGGATGCTGCGAAGTTCTTGTAAATCCCATCCACCGGCGGAGTTACCCTCTTTGTCTTGCCCTTCTAATGTATACCAAAAAACTTGCCCCAAAGCCGTTGCATCAGGACCCAAAGTTGGCTGGACATTATTGGGTAAAATCCCCGATGGAAGTGAATTCAATTTTTCCAAGATTCTTGATCGTGACCAGTAAAATTCAGCGTTTTCATTAAAAATAACATAAATGGATGAAAACCCAAACATAGAAAATGAGCGAACGGTTTTCACATCAGGCACACCTAAAAGAGCCGTGGTGAGAGGATAAGTAATTTGGTCTTCTATATCTTGTGGACTTCTTCCAGGCCATTTTGTAAACACAATTTGCTGATTTTCGCCAATGTCAGGAATAGCATCAACCGGAATTGGATCTCGTGGTAAATCGCCCAATTTCCAATCAAATGGTGCCACCATAATGCCCCACAGGACAGCTCCCGTCAAAAGCATCCCAACGACCAATGGATTATTAAGACAATATTTTATGAGTTTATTTAGCATTATTTATCCTTGGCAGATGATTTATATTCCTGCTTCACTTCTCCGCATTTCAGCATACTCGCGCCAAAGTAGGGATTATTTATATCCTTCTCTTTACTCAACCAAGATGCGCCTGTATTATTAAATGCCAAGGGACAAAATATCTCATAATAAGATTCATCCGAATCATGACCAAAAGATTGCTCAAGAGATAACATTGTTTGGCTCAACCCATTGAACGCTTTTCGTGCCTCATCGATACTTTTCCAATGTTGAGTGTTTTCAGTTTCTGAAATAAGACGATTACGAAGATCATTCCATTTCTCAAGGGCTTTTTCAGATAATTCAAACGAATTCGGAATAGTGGCTGAAACTATAATATTCAAGGCAAACAACGCAGTTTTTGCTTCTTTCAATTTATCTTTTGCCAAAGCGTCTTCAGCAATATAATAGGCATCAGCAATTAGGTTGTGAGCTTTTTCAAATGCTTCACTTGATTCATATTTTTCTGCTATAGCGATTGCTTGATTTTGCCTCGTCTCACCATGATTATGTCCCATACCTGACGAAACTCCAATTGGATTCATCATACTGGGTTTCGCAGCAATTTGCATAGCGCTATCAATCTTAAAACTCCCCTTCTTTACAACGAGTTCGCCTTCATTCAGTCCGGATTTAACGATATATTGATCGCCGACTCGAGATCCCAAAACGACTTCCCTGCCTTCGAAAGTAGGCTCTTCACCTTTGATCTTCACATAAACGATAGCCCGTTTCCCCATTTTCAAAACTGCACTGGCTGGGATGAGTAAACTTTCAAGATTTATGCCTGCTGTACGGACAATACCCATGGATTCAGATTTGACCAAATCCATTCCGCAAACATCACAATCGTCTTTTTGATCTCGAACGACTTCCGGATGCATGGGACAAATCCACTTATTAGCCAATTCAGGATTAATGGACTTTCCATCTCCATCAAGCGTGGCATGAATGGTGCCATGTACAAACATACCCGGTTTAATTAATCCATCAGGGTTTTGTACATTCATCCGAACTTTCACGGTCCGTGTTTTTGAATCAAAAACCGGATCAATAAAAGCAATTTGTCCTTCAAAAGTTTCACCGGGAATTGCTTCAGCAGAAAATGTAACATTTTGGCCAAAAGCAAGCCACGGCAAATCTGATTCATAAGCATCAAAAATTACCCAGACCCGACTCAAATCTGCGATGGTGTATATATTGGTTCCGGTTTTAACATAAGCGCCTTCAATCCCATTTTTCTTAATAACAACTCCACTCATAGGGCTATAAACTGTTATGAGATTGGTAGGTGATTCTGAAAATTCAATTTTTTGAATTTGTTCATCCAATAAACCCATTAAACGCAATTTTTCTCTCGAAGCTTCCAGGGTTGCTTTGATGGTTTTTTTCCCAATTATAGATTGACCTAAACTGGATTCAACCAACTTTCGAGCCTGAATTAATTCTTCCTGAGCAGTGTACAATTCAGGGCTATATAATTCCATCATGTGATCACCTTTATTCACGGTAATTCCGGTATAATCCACAAACAAGTTTTCCAATCGACCTGGGACCCAGGCAGTAATATTCCCAATTCTGGACTCATCATATTCCACCTTTCCCGATAGATGAATTTCCATTTTCGCAATCCCGTATGTAGCCGGAACCGTTTCGATTTCTGCCAATTTCATGGCATTTTCGGACATAGATAATTGGTGAGGCAATAAGCTGCCACTTTCTGATTCCAAAGGAATAAGATCCATAAAACAAATGGGACATTGACCTGAGACCGGAAGTTGTACATTGGGATGCATTGAGCAAGTCCAAACTTGTTTTTCAGTTGATTGGGATTTGTGATTTATCTCTCCTGTAGAAGATGATTCTCCACCCGAAGACAAAAAACCTAAGAAAAAAGCAATTAAGATTAATCCGATAGTTATTTTGTTTTGTTGAATAAAATTCATGATGTTTTTTCCCCTGTCAAGACAGACAGTTTAGATTTAGCTTTTAAATAATTGATAAGTGCTTTTTCGTATTTCATTTGAAATTTCAGTAAACGCTGTTGAGCGTCAACGAGAGAAAGAAAATCGATTTTATCTGATCGATACGCTTTTTCAGTTGCGCCCAATGACTCTAATCCTTTTGGAATTAAAATACCCTGATAAAGCTGAACCTGGCGACTGAATTCTTCTAATTCAAATAAAACTTTTTCCAATTCATTTGCTAATTCATTTTGAATTGAAGTCACTTTTTGTTCCACAGCTTCCACTGATAGACTCGCAGATTTAATAGCCGATTTATTTTTACCAAACCAAAGTGGAATATCAAATGATACTTTTGCTACCATGGGATCTTTGCCACTAAATGCACTCCCCACTTTTTCACCGGTTCCGATTTTTTCTAAACCAATTCCTAAATCGGGCAATCGATTCAACTTTGCTCGTTTCAAGCGAGCTTTGTTCATATTTAATTCTGCTCCAACCATTTTTAAATCTGGGTTCGTTTTATTCATTGCTTCTCGTAGGTATATCCTATCTGAATCCATCTCTAAAAAGGCTAAGGAATCTGGTACATTTATTCCCAAAAGAGTGTGATTGTGCAACAGGCTACGAAATGATTCTAATAATGGTTGTTTTTGGTTTTCCAAAGATAACAGATCATCTTCCAACTGAATCAATTCAATTTGGGTTTTGATTAGGTCGGGGTGCCCTGTTCTAGATGTGATATATTTTGACCTAATGACAGAATCCCAGTTTTGGATTAAAGCAAAATTCTGTTGTGTCAAATCTGTAATTCGCATCAAATAATAATAATCATACCAAACTTTCCGGATTTCATGCGAAACAGATAATCGTTTTTTCTCCAATTTGGAAAAAGCCATGTTCGCCTTTGCCAATTGTGAATTTCCATCTGCTTTTCGTTTTCCAAACCAGGGAATTTTTTGCATAATAGCAATTTTAGTCTCTTGTGGACCGGCTGCCGTTTGAACACTTTCCAAAAAATATCCAAAACTGATTGTCGGGTTTGGCAAACCTTTAGCAAAGCCAACTTTTGCTTCAACCGATTTCCATTGCTTAAATGCTTGTTTTAGAGATGGATTATTCTTTAATCCAATTTGGATATAATCTTCCAAAATATCTATTGGGTTAGCCGGCTGCGAAAAAACCAAACCAACCATGATCAGATGTCCAAGGGTGAAACTAATTTTTATTTTATGAAATGATTTCATACTTCTCCTTAATTCGTAAATGACTATAATAGCCGTCAAGATTCATACAAGACGCACGAATCCCGTCAACGGAAATTCCGTTTTAGAAAAAGGAGATGTTTAAATCAGGAGGGGGAAATGAAAATTCGGAGGATGATGATTTTGAAAATGCTCATTTTGATTCACGAATTGTGTTGGAACATTTTCAAAAAAAGAATGCGTTTGAACCATGATGGATACATCAATATCTGTCTTCCCATTAATCTCATTTAAGGGTGCAGCCATGAGCGGAACAAAGGTGCTCATTTCGCAATTGGCCATTTCCATGGGGCAATCGATTGGCTTATCCTTATTACAGCAAGAAAGCTCAATTTCATCACAACAGGGCATCATGCAGTTTTCCACTGAAAACAGCGGTGTAACGGCCATAAAGCTCACTAGAAAGATGGAGATTGTTGATATGATTGTTTTACGCATTGGGTAAATATACTTTAAAGTTTTTTAAAAGTTTCAAGTTTTTTATTTGGCTTAAACTACTTCATTTCCTGCAAAACTGCCCCATTTCTCTTCCCCTTATAAGAACAGACCTATTTCACTAACTTGATTAATTCCTTAAATGTTTCTCCCTCTGCATTTTCCTGAAGACTAAAAAGCAACATTTCAACAGTGGTTAAAAATCCTCCATTATTCCGAATTCGATCTAAAGCAATGCGATGATTATTAGGATCCCGAGATGTAACTGCATCAGTCACCACTTCCACATGCTCTCCACGATGAATCAAATCTCGTTCGGTTTGATAAACACAGACGTGAGATTCAATTCCAGCCAACACAACGCCATCACAACTGGAATGACTTCCGGCCTGCCACGTGAAACCTACATCTCCGGCGCAAGAAAATGATGTTTTAATAATTGGTTTAACATCAGGGAGTAAAGCCAGAATTGGTTCAATGGTGGGTCCTAGTTTATCGGGGACTTGCTCCGTTATGAGAATGGGGAGATTAAATAATTGAAATCCCTTGATAAGGATTTGCAGATTTTTCAGGAAAATTTCTTTTTCATGCATAACGGGATACAATTTTTCCTGAACATCAATCACAACAAGATATGGGTTTTTCATGGGGAAACTCCTCCTCCCAATCTAAAGTGGTTTATTGTTTTCCAATCGGTTATTTCATTGGGAGTTCGCACCAAAGCTACAGAAGAAAAGGTAATCGTTTCAGGAAAAGAAATATCGTCTAAATGAGAATTTATAATCTCATGATTTCCATAAGCCAAACTCAAATGGGGATCAAACTCATAAGGGCGATAGCCATTAAAAAAACGATCAATTTCCTTTTGGAGTTGAACCAGTATTCCAGTTTTTTCTACCTGGAGATAAAGGGATTTCCAAGGTGGTTTTCCTGTTTTGGCACCCATTACTTTTAAAGATATCGAGTCAAAGTTTTTAACAATGTTTTCAAAAACAGAAAAAGTGGATGATGGATTTATTTCAACCCTACCAAATAGAGTAATGTGTGGATCAAAAAAAGGTGAATTATATTGGCCACAATATTTGCTTATTAAAGGCTGTAATTGGATTTTATCTTTTTCACAAGGTTCCAACCAAACTGACCATGGATGATTCACTATTTTATCAATTTACGAATATCATCTAGTTTTTTATTCGCTTCGTCCAATTCTTTTTCTGGACCTTTCTTTTTCGGTTTTTTCGGTGGATGAAGAATATCTTTCTTCGCTGCCCGCACATCCCTGCTAAGAATGGGGTCTAATGCCAACACTTCATCCAAAGCACCAATGTGCGTTCTTTTTCCATGTTTTTTGAGAGCCCGAACTGCATTTCGTCTTACACTGCGATCATTATCCTGAAGCATTTCTACAAATAAATCAACAGTTTTGGGTTTTGTTTTTACATATTTTTCTAATTGTTTCACAGCTTCCGGTCGGGCATCCCAAGTGATACCGCCATACGCAACCAATTCTTTCAAGCGATTATAATTTTTGTCTGTTATAACACTACCAAAAAAGGTAATAGCTGATTTACGGATTATATCTGTATGAGAATCTGTATCCAATAAAGCTTCCACCATTAGACGTGAAGCAGCTGTATCAACAACAACGAGTGCTTTAAACGCATCAGCAATACTGTAATATTTCTCGTCTGTGGAAATCACATTCTGCAGGAATGTACTTACAGATTCATCTTTTTTATAATTTTTCAGCGCATTCCAAATAGCTCGCCGAACACGATTATCCTGTCCTTCCGCCATTGCCATGAGTTCTTTCGCATTATGCTTGGATTTTAATTTGGCGAATGCACTCACCGCTTCTTTACGTACACCCCAAAATGGGTCATTTTTTACCGCATTCAGTAAAGCGGTTTCCACTTTTCGTCTTCCTTTTAATTTGCTCAATTCCTGTGCAGCAGCGATTCTGTCCAATATGTGCGGTCCCTTTTCCAATTGCAGAATCCATTCAGAAATAGATTTATTGAAAGTCACTTTACAGGGAATCCGCATTCCTGCATTAAAAATAACGAGTTTGGGTCGTTTATCAACCGGAACTTCATAGACCATTTCCTTATCTTCGATCCAGACTAAATGAATTTCATCATCGATCTGGATTTGGATTGGCATTTTGAAAATGTTTGTGTGCTTAAGATTTTGCTTTTGCTTTACTTTCAGTTTTACAGATTTATTCCGCTGATTATATTTCCACGTTACGTTGTATTCAGGGTATCCCGGTTCATAAACCCATTGTTTAAAAAACCAATCCATATTTTGACCTGTCGTCTCTTCAATCGCCTTTTTCAGATCAGGAGTTTCTACATTTTTAAATTGATTTTCTTTTGTATAATGTTGGATAAATCTCCAAAAAGCATCGTCACCCAAATAATCTTGGAGCATGTTTAGAATCAGGCTTCCCTTGGCATAAATATGGCCATCAAACACATCCATGGATTCATAAAAATTAAGTTGTACCGTTGACCTTCTCCATTTCTTGTGTGATCCAAAATATCCATTTATTTCTCCAAAACGTATATATTCTCCCTCATCAAATCCAAATTTTTGTTCACGATATTTTCGGGAGAAAAATGTGGCAAAACCTTCATTGAGCCAGGCATGTGACCAATTGCGGGTTGTGAGCATGTCCCCAAACCATTGATGAGCCAATTCATGAGCCACCAAGCCGTCGCTACTCACGTCCGGAGCAGCAAATTCATCATACATGGTACGGTCCGTGTTATGCGTTAATGTAATATTTTCCATCCCGCCAAACATAAAATCATCGATAATAATCTGGTCATATTTTTCATAGGGATATTCTATGCCTGTTACATTTCCAAAATATTTCATCATATCAGGTGTGAGTCCGAAAGATCGCAACGCTTCGTGTTTATTTTCCTCATAGACCCAGTAATTAACAGGAATCCCATTATACGAATCTTCAACCTTTTCAAATTCCCCAACCACATAAGAAATAAGATAAGCCACCATTGGATAATTTTCCTTCCAATGCCAAGTATGGGACCCGTTTTTATTATCTTTCACGGATAATAATTCGCCATTGGAAATCGCCTTATATTTTTTATCCACTGTTAGAATGGTTTCAAAAGTGGCTTTATCATTTGGATAATCATAAATCGGTACCCAGTGATGGTTATCCGTGTCTTCACCTTGGGTCCAAGCTTGCCAGGGTTTGTTGGGATATGTGGAGTCGGGCATTACAAAAAACGTTCCTTTACGGGGATGGGCTGTATAATCCAATCGAACTTTCACCGTGTCATCCCAAGCAATGGGTTTATTCAAGGTGAGATAGACTTTATTCCCGTTATGATCAAATGAAATATCTTTCCCATTCAATCTTACACGACGAATCTCCATATCCTCTGCATCCAAGGCAAACTCAATTAATGAAGAATTTAAGGCGCTCAACGTATGAGTCACATGTCCTGAAACCGATTTTTCTACAAGATTAACAGTAACATCAATCTTGATATGATGAATATCAACATCCCGATCGCGAGTACGTTGGCTGGGCGCCTTATTATCGGCACCGATCAAAAAACTAATAATTAAGAATGGAAAAATATTCTTCATGGTTTCCTCAATAAATTCAGCTCGAAATTTATGTTATTTCAT
>Ga0208879_1000825_pt1 | contig 31048 bp, 21 predicted proteins | sample Knorr_S15_td_Bot_FD_185605 | JGI IMG/M metagenome (GOLD analysis project Ga0208879, IMG submission 185605) | Marine microbial communities from Southern Atlantic Ocean transect - Knorr_S15_td_Bottom_ad_5009_LV_A (SPAdes) (version 2) | ecosystem: Environmental > Aquatic > Marine > Oceanic | place...
CGCCTGAATTCCCGCGTACCCGGCACCCATGCCACGCCATCCCAATGTTTCGTAATAGGTGTACATCGCTTCACCAGACTCGGGTACACGCACTTCCTGAATGAGTATGTCACCTTCGAAGCGATCATCGAATACCATATGGGACGACGGCGCAGAGTTTTGAGCGGACAAAGTACTGGCGATGAATAAACTAAAGACCAGCAGACTAGGCGTAAGTGGAATTCTCATGCTTTAAACTCGAGGGGGAACTAAAACTTGTATCTAAACCCATTGTAACGCAAAATGATGCGACCCTGCGCGGGAGCCATACTGAACGAAGGAAGATAAATAAATTGCCGGATGTCTTTTGCCGGCTGTTGTGAATATTTTATCGTGCTAGCCACAACGGGAGTCTGGACACGTGACGGGATTACTCGGAGTTTGCCGGCGGGTACCTCAACCGCCCTGCAAATAAACGTTACAATACACCGTCCAACGCGCGTTTCGTGTATGCGGAATCAAATTGCGTGCTTGGGAACACCCCCCTTAGGAGTTCATCACCGATGTTTAAAAACAAAAACAAATTCCATCTGTTGAGTGCAGTTATGTTGATCGTTTTCCTGGCCGCTTCAACAGATGCCGCGGATATCGAGAACCACATCACGCACGGTCCAATTCTCGGCCGCGTGTCCTCCTCAACCGTTGGCGTTTGGGTTCGGACTGCTGAACCGGGCGGATTTCAAGTACATTATGGCACGGACTCATCCAATCTAGATCAACTCAGCGCCGTGGTAGTAACGAAGTTGGATAGTGATTGTACCGGTTGGGTATTGTTACAGAATCTGGATAGTCGGACGCAGTATTATTATCGCGTTGAGATGCCTGACGTCGCTAAATTGACGGGTCGACGTGGGTCTTTTCGTACGTTACCGGCAGCCAAACAATATCACCACAAGCAACTCAATCCAGCTGGACTGTTTAATTTCAAATTTGAGTATGCTTGCGGAAACAACCAAAATCCAGGTCACAGCAACGGCCCTCAATTACCCACCTTTCACACAATGCTTCGCGAAATCAAGGATGACATCGATTTTGCCATCCTCAACGGTGATTGGCTTTATGAGACCCAGCGTGAATACACTCCGGCGCAATGGCTGCAACAAGTCGGGCAGCCCTCAGATGCAGCGCCTGCTTTGGTCAAAACTGCTCCCTCGATCGTTGGCGTATGGCAGAATTACAAGCATTTTCTTAATCAAGCACCGGTGTTGACTGAATGGCACCGCCAAGTCCCCAGCTTTTTCATGTATGACGATCATGAAATCCTAAATGATGTTTGGGGTGCTGGGTCTCCAGGATTACGTGATCGACGAGCCGTTTTTCGTGATATTGGCGTGCGTGCCTGGTATGACTATTTAGGCTGGTCAAATCCTACCGATTTCCCCCAACGTGTTCACATCAGTCGGGGAACGGTCAGTCAACAGGGGACAATTCTAACGGACCCGACTGCGGACTTTAAGTCGCTGGACATGGCACAGGTCAGCAACCTGCATGTGCATTGGGGCACTCGGACCGCGGGCGTCAATGAAAATGAACTGGATGATGTTGGTGGAATTGCCAATGCGGGTGTTTATGAAATCGTCGAGGTAATGGATAAACATCGAATCCGAGTGGAACCCGCGTTCGATGAGGACGATACAGTATCGTATTCTCTGGGGCGTCGATCGTATTTTAAGATGACGGTCGGCAATTGTGATTTTTTTGTTTGTGATACCCGTGGCCAACGACAGATGCACGACAAGTCCGATCCCTACAAAAAAGACATCTCCATGCTTGGCCTAAAACAGCGGGAATGGCTTCTCAAGGGGATGACCAACAGTCAGGCAGATTTCCTTTTCGTCATTTCGTCAGTCAACTTTATGGTACCGCACGTGGGGGGTGGTAAGGTGCGTGCTAATAACAAGGATGATGCATGGACGGTTTTTTATCATGAACGGGAATTGTTAATTGACGCTTGGGATGAACTAAAACAACCCGTGTTTCTGCTGACCGGTGACCTGCACAACAGTTTTGTTTGTAGTATTACCGACAATGTCTGGGAATTTGCCTCCGGTCCCCACAACTCCAATAATCACTACTACACGGATGAAGGTGACCGTCCCGCCAATGGTTTGTTCAAATATGGTCCGCGAGAAGTGGATATCCACTGGTCAACGCACTGGCAAAATGACGTTGCGCGGAACCAACTGAGAGGCCCGACTTATTGCGTCGTGCAGGTTAACAATGTGTTTGACAATCCGCTTGAATTTGGACAACATCGCTGGGTTGCATTCCCCAGACCTCAGGTGATCTTCCAATATTTTGATGGTTACACCGGAAAGTTGAGATATGCGCACAGTGTTAGAGCGAGTGTCAAATAGCTCGTTGGTTCCAACGACAAGTGTCAAACTTATTAGCACAGCATCACTAAAATCAAACTGAGTTGGAGTTGCCATGAAAACCGTTGAGGACCCGCTGCTTCAAGAGTTGGTTTCGTTTCTCAACCAACTCGGGACAGAGACGATCAAACACTCTGGCGACAAGAACTATTTGGCGCATCTCGTCGCCGTGCACCGCGATTTACTGAGATGGGGAAGTGGATTGGATATTGCCCGTGCCGGGCTCTTTCATTCCATATACGGAACAGAAATCTTTCAGGAGTTTAAGCTGCCGGTTTCTCAGCGAAGCGAACTACAAAATCTGATTGGCTCCCGCGCCGAACATATAGCATTTCTCAATTGCTACATGGATCGGCAACTGATGGACCAGCGAATTATCAATCGAACCACTAATTATCAAGTTGTGAACAGAGAGACCGGCGAGACGTATAATTTGCCACTCGCTGATTGGGATGACTTAATCAGGCTCCATTTATGTGACTGGATGGAACAGCTCGAACGGATGAACTGGTGGGACTATCGACGCGAGGGGTACGCTGCGATGGCAAGTCACCTCGGCGGTACGGCTCTACAGAACTATGACCGCGTGCTGGCAGAGGAACCGGATCGCGAGGCGGGGTTGCATGTCGACAGCAAAGTTTGGGAAACGACGTAGGTCGGAGAATCACGATTCCCCTTGCTGTTGTTGCCCCGAGGGCCGATAATAAATAACATGTATTGATGTGTTTCCGAACTGCTGGATTTCTAGGATATTTTCATGCCCCGTCCGTATCGTCTAGGTCGCCGTAGCTTCATCGGCATCGGCATGGCTGGTGGATTATCGCTGTTCAATAATCCGGACACATTGACTGCACTGGAAGGACAGTACCGCGATCGTCCCGGACGCGCAAAGAACGTGCTTGTCATCTTGGAGCAAGGGGGAATGTCCCATACGGACACGTGGGACCCCAAACCGGACACACTTGTTTCACAACTTAGCCCCTATAAGCCGATTTCTACCACCGTACCAGGAATGCATTTTACGGAATTGCTGCCGCACACATCAAAGATCGCGGATAAGTTGAGCGTCATCCGCTCGATGCACCACACAACCGGCATCGCCAATGGTCATCCGAAGGGGACGCAATACACGCTTTCCGGACATGTACCGGGTGGCCCGCTTGAAATGCCGGATATTGGCTCAGTCGTTGCTCATCGAATGAGTTCGAACTGTCGTTATCTTTCTCCCTATATTATGGCGCCAGGTAATTCGGAACAGGCAAAAGAATCGCGGCTTGGATTTATGCCTTACGACACGCAGGTATTCAAAACCGGCGGTCGCGATCTCTCGGAACCTGGTTGGAAAGTACCGGGACTTGCCTTGAACAAAGCAATCGGCGAATCACGTTTACGAAATCGGCTGAATTTGCTCGGGAATCTCGACATCGGACTGCCCAATAATCACAGCCGGAAGGCTCAGGGTTGGCAGCAGGCAGTCGCCCAGGCCGAAGAGAGTCTCCTCAATCCCAAAAGCAAGGTCGCTTTCGATCTTGAGCAAGAGTCTGATCAGATCCGCGACGCTTACGGACGGGGCCATCGAGGGCAGTGCTACCTATTAGGCCGGCGATTGATTGAGCAGGAGGTGCGATTTGTCACCATCGATGTTCGTGAGCCACTGACATCCAAAACACCCGGCGGCACGAATCTCAACTGGGATCATCATGACTTCATCTACGCGACCGGTACCTGTAATCTTCCGGGAGCCGGCGGAGGAGGGCGCGGTCGATATGGTATTGGCACCTGGTGGATGATGGGAAGCGTCGATCAGGCATACGCAGCCCTGATTAACGACATGGACGACCGTGGTCTGTTGGAAGACACGCTTGTCTGTTTTGTGACAGAATTCGGACGCACTCCCAAGCTCAACAAGGCCCAGGGGCGTGACCATTGGACGGGGGCTTATAGCATCGTCATGGCGGGTGCCGGCGTGCCCGGCGGGCAGGTCATTGGTGCCTCCGATCGACAGGGCGGCTACGTTACCCAAAGTGCTTACACGCCCGACGACTATGCCGCTACCGTTTACCGCAAGCTCGGGTTGAATCTTGAGAAACCGCTGCTAGCTCCGGACGGTCGCCCCATCCTGCTGGCTGCCAACGGGAACCCGATTCGCGAAGTGTTTTAGCCCTAGGCAGACGCGCAGATGCCCTTTGATCAAACGTGTTTAAATCAGTCATCTAGTGCATCGTTTCCTGTGCTCCTCTATAATACAATGCGATTCATTCGGCAAAACTACGATCGTGAAACAATATGATTAGATTGGGCGAATTCAATAGCCGTTGCTGTGATGGCATATCGCGTCGAGCATTCGTGCAGGCCGGCGCAGCCTTGCCACTGACAGCTGCGTTGAGCGGAGATCAACTGGCGAAAGCAGCTGTCAATGCGCGTGCTAAATCGGTCATGTTTATTTGGCTCTGGGGTGCTCCCAGTCACATCGACACGTTCGATCCCAAACCAGATGCTCCCCTCGATTTCCGCGGGCCGTTTGGTACGATCCCCACAACCATACCGGGTGTCCGCTTTTCAGAGCTGATCCCAAAGTTAGCAGCGCGGACCGACAAATATGCGCTCATTCGCAGTAACATCACCCATGATGGTGGACACCCCGGCGCAGGTACTTACGGTTACACCGGCAGTCGCGAAGGGCGGGGCGTGACGATACAGCCAAGCTGGGGTTCCATCGTTTCCCGACACCACGGATCAACCGCTGGCTTACCACCCTATGTTATGCTCTCACGCGGAATTCCCCGTGATGTGGCCAAATTAGTGGATGGTTATGGCGGCGGTGACTGGGGAAAGGCCTATGACCCGTTTCTGATCCAGTGTGATGGAGTTGGTAAAGTCGACATTCCCGCCCTTAAACTAGTCGACGGCATCACTCCTGATCGAATTGCCCACCGCAGATTGCTGCAGGATCAACTCGATAAAATCAAGCGCAAAGTAACCGCGAATTCGTTTGATATTTGGGATAAGAAATCACAACAGGCGTTTACTTTGTTGACCAACAAAAAGGCAGTGGAATCGCTTGACCTGACAAGGGAAACAACCAAAACGCGAGAAGACTACGGCCAGACGTCATTTGGGCAGAGCCTGTTGTTGGCGCGGCGACTGGTTGAGGCAGAAGTTCCATTTGTGAATGTGAGCTGGAGTGAATATGTCGAGTCTTATAGTCCCAACACGGATTTTGGCTGGGATACTCACGTAAACAACTTTGACCTTTTACCCAACCGGCACTGTCCCATACTCGACAGGGCGTTGTCAGCGTTACTAGACGACATGGATGCCCGCGGTTTACTGGACTCGACTCTCGTCGTTTGCATGGGTGAATTTGGCCGTACGCCAAGAATTAATAAAAGAGCGTCCCGGGATCACTGGGCCCAGAATTACTTCTCAATCTGGGCCGGAGCCGGCGTCAAACCGGGGCGAGTCATTGGTGCCAGCGATGCCAAAGCCGAAAAACCAGTTACTCGACCAATCGAACCGACGGGTGTGGGCGTGACGATGCTGGATTGTCTAGGGATTGATAGTATCGAGCGGGCCAAACTCAATGTACTACCGCAGGGAGAGTTTATTCATGAATTGTTTTAAACTCCGCGCGTTAGTATTCACTGTCTGCTCCCTTGTAGCAGCAAATAGTATCCATGCTGACCCACCCGAACGTATCACGACGGATGGTCGCATGAAACAGGATCTCTGTTTCACCCACGATTCACAGGAACTTATTTATTCTGTCCTCAAAACAGCTCAGCTTATTAAACTACAGCGATTGAATCTGCAGTCTGGTGCAGTCACGGATTTCCACGTTAACGCCAACACTAATGAGATTCAAATCGAATTTTCGAAGGACATGAAGTTTTATGCGTTCGTTCGAAACGATGGCAATCTGCATACATCGGTTCAGGTTCAAGATGTCGAGGCGGGTGAAACGTATAATTTGAATCCGGGAGGTGGATTCGCCTGCGTCCGAGCACTTACAATCAGCCCGGACGGTAAATCGGTCGTCTATGCCTTTCCGGATAACAACGGTTCGCAACAGCTGTGGCAAACCAATATCCAGCTGCAAAATAAAAGCGCACTTACCAACTCGGATTACATCGATGCTTATCCACGTTTTTCACCAACAGGAAATCTGCTCGCATTTACTTCCACACGCAGCGGGAATTTCGATATCTATCGTATGGCCGCTGATGGAAGCTCTATGTTTCAACTAACCGATCATGCAGGAATCGACACGCGACCCGCCTGGTCACCGGATGGCCTGAGAATCGCGTACACAAGTTTAGTTCAAGGGAACTACGAGATTTTTGTCATGAACGCAGATGGATCCAACCAGAAGCAAATCACGAAGAATCCAGGTAAAGATGATTTTGCCTGCTGGCACCCGGATGGTAAACGCATTTTCTATGTCAGCGAAGTCAAAGGGAAAATCGATATCTATAGCACCTCGGTTGAAGAACTCGTCGATAATTCTGCTCAATGAATTGTGGCGCCAAATGCGGCGGCCATTTGATAAAGTTATCGACAGCAAGTAAACTCTAAATAACGATGTTTTAGGTTCTCAATATTCCCAGCAAATCAACCAAGGATTTCACCATGATACGATTTATCCTCAGCGCCGCTATTTTATTAACCTGTTTTGGTACATCACAGCTTGATGCCAACGATAAATTAACCGTCACCAAGGGTCAAAAAATAGCTTTTTTGGGTGATTCCATTACCGCAGCGGGAGCCAGACCCAACGGGTATTGTGAATTAGTAATCCGCACCCTTAATGCTCAGTCGCTGGAAGTTACACATCGTTATGCCGGAATCAGTGGTCATAAGTCGAATCAAATGCTCGCGCGGTTGGAGAAAGATGTTCTGAGTCACAAGCCTGACTGGATGACTCTGTCCTGTGGCGTCAATGATGTTTGGCATGGTGATCGCGGCGTTGCGATCGAGCCCTACAAAAAAAACATCACCGCGATTGTCGATCGGGCTCAGGCGGCCGGCGTCAAAGTTATGATTTTAACCTCGACCATGATTCGCGAAGATCAGGCCAATGAACTAAATCAAAGACTTGCACCCTACAATTCTTTCTTGAAGGAGTTGGCCAAAGAGAAGAAATGTCTGTTTGCCGACCTGAACGCCGATATGCAGGAAGCGTTAAAGCGCTTTCCAGCAGATGCTCCCAAAGGAAAACAACTTACCAGTGATGGTGTGCACATGAATGCACTCGGGAACTACATGATGGCCAAAGGCGTGCTGAGAGCTTTTGGCATGACGGATAAAGAAATCGCCGCAGCAGAATCAGCATGGACCAAAAAATAGACGGCGTGATGCGACCACTACAGATTGCCGAGATACGCCTCGGCAAGGAGTTCCCCTAGTTTGACGATTCCGGCGGTGGTGATGACCAACTTCTGTTCCTGCTTGGGAATCGCCAGATCCTTAAGGTGAATTAAGTTCTCATCCGCCGCCGCGATTTCGCTGATGGCTGTAACCACGTCAACCTTATTGACCCGCTCGTCAGCGGTTGGTGCCTGCTGACTGACATACCATTTCAAAGCTGGTCGTTGCAGATCTTCGCGGCTTTTCGCAATGAGTGACGCCAATCGCGCCGCTGCCTGTTGCCGGTAGGGATGGAATGACATGTCATTCTCTCCCACGTGATAAAAGATTCCCTGCAGTTCGACAGTCTGTCCTTTTGCTGTTAGTTCCTGATGAGCGGCTCGTATAAATTCAATGAAGTCCGGGTAGATATTTCGTGTTTTAGCAACGCTGCCTGCCGGAGTCCAATCGATGATCTGCGTGCCGCTATGCGTAAATTTGGCAATCGCGATATTTCCTGGCAACTTCTGCGACAACGTCTGCCCGAAACTTAATTCAGGACCGAAGGTATCGTAATAACCTGACGGGGCTAAGGGTTCCCACGAGTTGGATGTTTTATAACCACCACCGAGACTGTATTTATAGGCGATTGTTGGGTCTGGCTGTAGCAACTTCATCCCGCCAGCGATCGCCCCAAGTTCCTGAACAAAGGCACGTTCCCCTTCCATGTTACGGTGACCGGCAAGGATAAAGAGTTTGATACTTTCACCTTTTGTGTAGGGCCACGGCTTCAGTGGTTTTGCAGCAGTAGGTTGTTTCCCAATAGTTTCCAAATAGGCCGTCGCATAGTTGTCGCCATGTTCCAGTTGACCGAGTGTCCCGTAATGGTAATGCAGACCAACGCCGCCCCCAATTTCTACGCCGACGTGAGAGGTGGGAATATACTGAGCCAGAGGATCGGCAGTCGTGACCGCTTTTTGACCCTGACTAATCGCATACATACGTGGTCGCAGGTCCATTCCCCAGATAGTTTTCGTGCAAAGTTCACCGATATAGAACTTCAGGTCGGGGGTCTTGAGATCCTTGCGCCAGCGCGCCAAGAATTTTTTCAGGTTGCTTCCATAGGCCTCCATATATTCGGCATTGAACATGTCGTTTTCGCCCTGATGCCACATGAAGCCCTCGATACGATATTTGATTTTCTGCTGGTCTAGTTTGGCTAGCGAATCCTGTATCAACTGCAAAGCCAGCGGGTACATTTTAAAGCCCAGTGGTTCTTCCGGATTCCAATCACCGCCTAGATGGGTACCTCCCGCAGCACATTTAATAACGGCAATCGGGGCGTCGATCGCGGCGGAGACCTTACGTGCAAAGCTAAGTTCCGGCCCGACGACATTATTTACAGGCTGCAAATCTACCCAGCCAGTGGACTCCATTTTGTTCTCACGGCCGATCGAGTAGGAAAACTTTACGTTAGACTGAGGCTCTTCCAAACCGGCAAATGGTGGAAAACGGTGAATATCCTTGACCTTGGAATCCGACCCTACCATATTTGACTGACCGGCAAAGATAAACACTCGCAACGTTTTATTATCTTCGCTGTTCTCCGCAAAAAGTGGCTGGACGATGGCGGCAACACTGAGAAACAATGCGCTTGTAAAAATCGACAAACAGGGTCTACACGGATTCATTTTGGTTCCTCGAAAATCACTTGTCTCATGAGTGTGTTACTGACATCGTACGGTTCATGCACATTCTTATTTATATCACGGGATTTGTACAGCCAGCGACTGTGGAACGCATTGCTCTTCTAACATGCCGTGTAAAAATACGCGGAGGTGTGTTTTTTGGTATGTTACAAGTAACCTTTAGCGGGGATCTATCTTTTAATTGAGGAGTTAGAAATGGTTGACACACCGAATACGTTCGTGACCCCCGGCCGGCTCGAGTTGAGACGCAGCTTTTTGAAACAAGCCGCTGCCTTAGCACTGGCGACGCCGGCTGCTTTGACTCTTGAATTGCCGACCTTGCTGGCCGCAGATAGCAAACAAAAACATCCTGAGACACTCGTCTCGATCCTCTACGATACGCTAACCGAGAAGCAAAAGAATGAAGTCTGTTTCAGTTGGGATCATGTCGATAAGACACGCGGGTTACTACGCACGCGGATTGAAAATAACTGGAAGATTACCAAACCTTCAATCAAGAGCAGTTTTTTCACAGCCGAACAGCAGCAACTGGCCCTCGATATCTTTCGCGGTATGACTCATCCGGACTGGCACAGTCGTTTCGATAAGCAGCTTAAAGACGACGTAGGCGGTTTTGGTAACAACCAATCGTTGGCAATCTTCGGGAAACCTGGATCCAAGCAATTCGAATTTGTGCTAGCCAGTCGACACATGACCCTCCGCTGTGATGGGAACAGTGCCGAACATGTCGCCTTTGGCGGCCCCATTCTCTATGCGCATGAAGGGGAAGGTCTTTACGAAGAAGCCCATCATCCAAGTAATGTTTTCTGGCATCAAGCGATAGAAGCGAACAAACTTTACGATATGTTTAGCGGCAGACAACGAGAACAGGCACTTGTCGTTCGAGGGATGCCCTCGGAAGAATTTGTCGGGTTTCGCGGAGCGAAGGGAAAGTTTGATGGTCTGCCAGTAACCGAATTTTCGCCCGACCAGAAGAAACACCTGCAATCCGTATTGAAACTACTACTGGAACCGTTCCGCCAATCTGATCAGGACGAAGTCACGCAGTGCTTGAAACAACAGGGTGGTCTGGATGCCTGCCATTTGGCGTTTTACAAGGAAGGTGATCTGGGGGAAGACGGCTTGTGGGATAACTGGCGTTTGGAAGGCCCGTCGTTTGTCTGGTATTTTCGAGGTGACCCTCATGTGCATGTCTGGGTCAACATTGCAAATCGCTCTAAACCAACTTTAAACGCATACCAGAATTCAGTCGGTGTTTAAGATTGAGAGAGACACTGGGGCGGCAGATTTTCCGCTGCCTAGACCTAATTAGCAGGCTTCAAATGTTCTGTGAAAAAGTCTAGGAATATCTTATTTGACTGCGGCGTGATAAACTCTGGCCCCCCATGTTTTGCCCCTTTCAATTTAACGAAAGTGCAGGGGACACCAACTGCCGTAAGTGCGGCATGTAATTTTTCACTTTGGCTGATAGGAACTCCCGGATCGGCGGTGCCATGCATGATGAGAAAAGGTGAATCGTCCCCAGATACGTTGTCCAATGCACTCGCATCTTTTGCGAGTTTTGGTACGTCCCTTACCGTCGATCCAAGTAGTATCGCGCCATTGCTCTTAGCTACATCTTCTGCAGTTCGACCGTTGCCAACATTATTTGGCGGCATGGTCAGTAACTCTGAGGGTCCAAACCAATCTGCCGTCGCTTGCACTCGACTGGAAACTCTTTCCCTGCCAGTAAAGGTGCGGGTACCCATTAACGCCGTCAAATGACCTCCTGCCGATGTGCCCCAGCATCCTATTCGCTCACCACTTAATCCATACCTTTTGGCATTTTTTCGAACCCAGCGTACTGCTGCATAACAGTCGTTGATTTGGTCGGGCCATTGACCTAGGTCCGTAAGTCGATAGCTGATACTGGCGATAGCGAAGCCATGGGGTACCAGCCAGGCCCCTCGCTTCCCCGAATCTTTGCTACCATTTTTCCAACCGCCACCGTGCACGAACACGATCACGGGCACATCCCCTTTGATTTGCTGGGGAAGGTATAAGTCCAATTTTAGGGAAATGCCATCATGTTTGGCATACTCAATGTCCTTAAGAACATCGACGCCCTGGGGTAGCTGTGGCTGTTTCTTTTTGGCAGGATTTTGAGCATATAAGCCACCGGTAACCGATAGACAACATAAAACAATCACCAACGAACGATGAAATAACTTCATAAAGACAACCCGCCTGCAGGACAAGTGAACATTTAAACTCGCAAGAACTGATCGTTAACGATCAGTTAACTACCACTATATAATGTATAGCAATGTTGTCTAGTTTAGCGAATTTTCAATCTCCGATATTCACCGAGGAGAGTTAGTCTTGGTTGTTGGGTCGTGCGACACAGTCCTGCAAACACTGGCGAATATTTCAAGCCGTGCTAAACAAACCTATTCATGTCTTAACGCCTCAATAGGATCCATCCGCGCTGCACGCCACGCCGGATAGACGCCGAACACAATTCCCGACAACACCGCAATAGAAAACGACAGAACCACCGACCACGTCGCGATTTGCGGTTCAATTTGCAGCATATCTTCCGTGATGAAATCTGGCCAATACGTAGTCACGACCGAGCGTACCGCACGAAACAGCGGGGCACAACAAAGGCCTGCCACAACACCAAGCATCCCGCCAACACCGGTGAGCAGTACAGCCTCGACAAGGAATTGAACAATGATGTGGATACGTTTCGCGCCTAAGGCCCTTCGTATCCCGATCTCACGCGTGCGTTCGGTCACCGTGGATAACATAATATTCATGATGCCGATCCCACCAACCAATAGCGAAATGCCGGCAATCACCACGAGCAACAAATTAAACATGTCACGTTGCCGTTCCGCCTGGACTAATAATTCCTTCGGTACAACCACGGCATAGTCTTCATTGGTATGATATTTTGCCAACAAGGTCTGTATAATTGCTGCCGTTTCATCCACGTTTTCCATGGTATCCACGCCAATGGTGATTTGACTCAATTGCACTTCTTCGCCCTGCCATGACGACCCCACGCGTTTCATCACGCGGTCTCCGATCCGAATTTCCATCGTCGTGAGGGGGATATAAGCATCTAGATTGTACTCCCGCGCATCCAAGCTACCTCCGATTGCAGCTGAAGCCATTCTTGGCTTGGTCTCTCCCACGACTATGTAAAGCTCATTGCCGACCCAGACCGTCTTGCGGATTGGATTTTGAAAGGGAAACAAACGCCGAGCTGTATCGTGAGCGAGCACGACAACCTTTTTTCCATGATCTTGTTGCGAGAGCCATCTGCCGCGGGCAATTTTAAGTTGATTAAGTTCGCGGTAGGGTTGCATGCATCCTACGAGCTTAGAATCGGATGAACGATCTTCAACTCGCAACGTATATTTGAATTCACGCATCGCGACGGCGCGGCGAATGCTAGGGATGATGGCAATGATTCGTTCATAATCGGCTCGTAATAATCCGTACTTCCGAATATTCACCTGGGCGTTTTGCTGTCCTGAACTCTCGGCGGGTTTTTTCGTTCGAACAATAACATTCTTAGCCCCTAGTTCTTTGATTACATCCTGAGAACGTTGGCTAACACCTTCGCCAACGGCCACTAACCAAATGACAGTGGTTGTCCCAATGAAGATACCGAGTCCGGCTAGCGCAGCACGCATTTTGTGCAACAATAGGCTTTGAAGTCCTAGGTAAATTGTGCGAAAAAAAATCGTAAACACGAGACTATCTCAAAAGAGCAAGGTCGGGAACGTTATGTAAGAGAACGGAGCGACGGGTTGTGCGTCATGCATCTGTGTCGGCTGCCTGACTTTCTATTGGAGGATATGCCTCGTCAGGATTCTCTTTTTGATTAGGATTGTTGTTGAAGGGTACCAACACTTCTCGCTGGGCATCGTCGATGTAGGCTAACGGATTGAGGATAACATCTTCACCTTCGCTTAAACCATCTTTGATGACGACGAAAATGTCGTTACTGTCACCCAGTATAATGGTGCGTTTTACGATAATCCCGCCCGCTTTCACCCAACAGTGAAAGCCATCTTCCAGCTCCAGCACTGCGGCAACAGGAAGTACTAGGACATCCTTGTGTTCCGCCAAAACGATCTCAATTTCCGCGCTCATGCCCGGCTTCAAGTCTGCGATAGGCGGCAGTTCTACGATAACATCATATTTAACAACATCACCCGAACCAAGCGAAGGAGGCCGCGCAATATCCGCAACATGGCTTACTGCAGCGATAATTGGTTCTCGATTTGGTAGTGTAATTCGAGTAGGCAAACCGACATTAATTTTAGAAACCACCGCTTCATGCACACCAACTTTGATCTGCATCTTATCTAAATCCGGCATGAGCAATAACACTTGTTCCTTATTAACAGTGCCGCCCTCAGTGATATCGGGTGCGCCCTTCCAGTCCGCCGCACGAGGATGAATGACCAATCCATCTTTGGGAGCGCGGATGGTGCAATATTCCCGTTCCGTAATCGCGCGGTCACGCCGCGAGGCGTCCGCCTCAGCCCGCTCATCGTTCGCCCCAAACTGAGCCTTAGCGATTTTCAATTCGCCTTCGAGTCGTCCTAGTTCCCGTGCCTTGGTAGTCTTTTTAAAGACTTCGATTCGCGTCTTCGTATTTTCAACGGATAATTCACTTGTCGTTACACTGAATTCGCGTTGTTCCACATCAAGCTCACTAACATAACCGCGGTCGGCCAACATCTTGGAATGAGCCAGCATGTTTTGTGAAGTCCGCAAACGGGATTCCGCGATGGCCAGATCCTTTTCCATCCCCATTAGACTCGCCACGTAACGACCTTCCAGGTACTCAGGGATGGAGAGTTTGGCGCGCGTCATCCGTGATAGCCAATGTTGCGCTCCCGCTCGTGACCAATGAGCATATTTTGACCTTTCAGAAATTTGTTCATCAATAAACAGGGTATCCAGAGTTAGTAGGATATCACCCTTTTTGACGTAAGTACCGCTTTTGACAACCGATGTGATCGTGTTTTGCCCACGCACGCGGCAGACGAGTTTGGTATTATCGGAACTCTCTAGGGATCCTAACTCCGCCACGGTGACTGCCATGTCGGATCGAATCACTCGATAGGTCAACGCCTGGGCAAATGGGTCTTCTTCGGCGGGTGTGAAATATCCCTGAGTATATGCAGATCGACCGACCACCGCGGCAACGAGAACCGCAAGAACAAACAGTATGGGTCGGATTCGTGATCGAATTGAGTGTTTCATTGAATTCCCCCTCCTATGTTCGACCCGGAACTCTGATTCCGTGTAATAGCTGCGGAGTCGGTAGGTATGGCTTGGCTTAGAAATTTTCCGACATCGTCCTGTGCTTCTTCGATGTCAGTAAGTGGGTGGAGAAACACTTGATCCCCTTCTTTTACTCCCTGCACAACCAAGACAAAGATATGATTACTATCCCCGAGAATCAATTGCTGCTTTTTGGGACCGTTGGCGGTAGATAACCAGCAAAAGGTTCCGGCGGAAGTGTCAACGACCGAGGAGACCGGTAGTGAGAGTGCATCTTTGTGAGTTGCAATTAGGATTTCAACGCCGGCACTCATGCCTGGTTTTAACCCAGGAGTATGAGGCAGCTGAATTATCGTATCATATTTCACAACATTTGCAGACCACGAACCCAGCGGTTGTGCGATGTTGGACACATCGGTAACGCTTGCCTCCAAAACGTGATCTGGCAGTGTTATAGTAGCGGACAAACCGGGATGTATTTCATCAATAACGGCCTCATGGACGCCTATTTGTACTTGCATCGTATCGAGGACAGGCATGATCAATAGCACCTGATCGTGGCTAACGGCAACGCCTTCGGCAACATCCGGTGTGTCCTTCCAGGCGGCAGCCGTGGGATATATTACCAACCCTGATTTAGGTGCCACGATGGTACAATTTTCCAGTTCGACGGCGGCCCGGTCACGGCGGGCAATGTCCGTTTGCAATCCGGCCTGGTCCGCCGCAATCTTGGATTGAGTGGCCTCTAAATTGCCCCGCATCCTCTCAAGTTCTAATGCTTTAGTATACTGTTTGAGCACAAATAGCTCAGTCTCTTTCACCTTTAGTTCTAGGTCTGCCTGAGTTACCGTGAAGGCATTGCTTTCAAGTTCAAGTTCCGTCACAAACCCACGCTTAAACAGCAATTTAGAATGCCCGTATAACTTCTGAGCCGATGCAAAATTTGATTCAGCAATTATCACCTCGGTCTGTTTGGTATTGAGCCGCTCGCGGTAATCCCCACTTTCATAGGCCGCGATCGACAGGTTGATCGAGGCCAGGTTTGTTTCAGTTTCTGCCAGCGTGGCGGTCGCTTCAAATACGTTGGTTTTTTGTAAACTTAACGACTCTTCGATAATCTTCGTGTCTAGGCGAACTAGGACGTCCCCTTGCTCAACCACGCTCCCAGAGGGAATAACCCAGGTGACAGTATTGCGTCCACGAACCTTGCATCTGATTTCCGTATTGTCGGTGCTGCTAAGCACTCCCTGTTCTGTCAGGGTGACACGCAGGTCTCCCCGCCGCACCGTGTACGTCATAGAATTCTTAATCGGAGCTGTCAGAACCATTGAGGGGACGTAATAGATACCCCAAGACAAGAGACCACCGATACACGTTACGACAAAAAGCCCGCCGACCCAGCGCGTTATTTTCCGTGGCGTGGATTGAGAATTTTCAGTTGGCACGATACACCTCCGAATGTTGGAAACGCGTGTTTTTATTATAACCGCAGTAAAGCTGAAAAACGGTTCCTGTTCATGGAAAAACGCTGTAGTGAATGATAGCAAGGCGTTTCAGTCACGCTTTGAATCTATGGGCAAGTTTGTATTCAATCCGTGTTGTAGTATCGATCTGAAATAATTTTTTCAACCTTCGCTTGCAGCCTCAGGACTCGCTTGTGAAATCGTTCGCCGAGAGTTTCTGGGGACTGCAGTTCCGTTGATGTGTTTTCCGTGGGTATCTTCGTGGTCTCAGGTAGCAAGCTAGCTAGGGGTGGCAGAGGTTGATCCACCCAATTCCCAGTATCACTCAATTCCATGATTCCAAGTTCACGAACAAGCCGCATTCTAGCCGCATAGTAATTTAACCATGCCTTTAAGAAACTATTTTGCGTATCGCGCAGCGATGACAGGGAGGATAATAAATTAATTGCAGAGGTGGGCCCGAACTGTGCCACACGCTGACCAGGCTGTCGAGAAGGAACCGGCGCATATAAATTCGCGCGGGTCGAATCCACTCGGCGGATGGCGATCGCAACAGCGCTTCTTTGAATGGCTAGATTATTACGAAGTTGCTCAATCTGACGAATCAGCGCTCGCAGTCCCAGATGCAACGAGTCCTGTGATTGAATGAAACCACGGCGACTGCGTTGGTACCGAATTAAGGTTTCCCGATACGCATTGCGTTCCAACAGACGCGTGAACGGTGCGTCAAACTCCAAACCCAGTCGCAGACTTCCTGTCGGAGCCCGAAAACTAACCGGGTTGTTTCTCGCCGTTGATATATCACCTCCGGCGGTGAGGTTCAACATGGATTGGAGTTGATTCTGACTAATTTGAATCTGCCGCCATTGATCAACAAGAGCGGCTCGGGCATTCATGAAATCCAGTCGATGATGAAGTGCAATTTGGTAGGCATCACTCGATTCCAGCACAACGGCGTCAACGGTTACCGTTTCGAGACGTGCACGAGCTTGTATCAGGACGCTGCGCTGAGTAAGCCGCAGCACATCTCCCAGCCAAACAATCACCCGCCGCAACGATTTTTCTGTCTCGACCGTCGTTACATCGGAATGTAACGCCGCAAGGTCGACAACCACGTCTGTGTGTTTTAGATTCAGGCCGTCTAGCGTCGCCTGCAGGCTATCTTTTACCTCAACAAAATCCGTTACTTCAGTGGCGTTCATCGTCGCCTCGCGAGCAGAAGAGGCATCATCAAGGCGTTCCAAATCCTCTTGAACCTCATCTAGGTGAACGCGGATCCGCTGAGAAAGACCAGCAAGTTCCGTTAACGCGGGTTGTAAGTCTTCAAGGTCAATATCTTCCGGAAGTAGCCCCACACGATCCTGTGCCGCCAAAATCGCATCCTGCACATTGGTACCGGTGCGGGTCACAAACTGAAATTGTTCAATAAATGAATCGTCTAGTGCGATTTCAATATCAGGCGGCAATCCCAGCGTGCCAGTTTTATATTGATCAAGTGATAAATCCAGACTGTTTTGAGACTGCAGCAGAGCTGCTCGCTCTCGTTGCACACTTTGACGGAATTGGTCCACCTGAACAATATCGATCACCCCCACATCCAACAGCGCTTCCAGTTGATCGAGGGTTCGCAATTGCAAGCTCAGGTTATCCTCCGTATTTCTAATTTGTTGCAACTGTTGCAATAACCCCAGCACCCCTCCTAAGCCTCCCTGTCCGCCAAATGTGTTAACACTTGTTGACGGGTTACCCCGACGAGAACCGCTGACACCCAATTCACCAATCGCGACTTTAGTGTAAAAACCTTGGTGGTATTGCCTGTGAGCGCGAATATTGGCGAGCAGATTTCGTTCGGACTGAGTCAGCCCTTCTAACGCAATGTGCTTACCCGCACCACGCAAGAGAGGTTGGACAATGGAGAAATTGGCCAGCGAAGATGCAAGATTAGCGTTGTTGCCAGTGAACTCAAATACAAACGAATTGGCAAAACCGGCCACTATTTCGCCGGCGGTGGAAAATTGTCTTTTAAATTGTGCGGTTGGATTGCTGCCAAGTATAAGGCGATTACTTTCTCGACCCTGACTGGCGGATGTGGTTACGGTGTCGCCGGTTGAGGGATCTATTCCGAATCCGGCCGGATTAATATTTCCGCGATGTCGATAATTTGTGTCGTAGCCGCCAAAGTATTGCGTATCAAAACGAAATCGTTGAGCCGTGACGTCCAACGCAGAAAGATACAATGTCTCAACCTGAGTCTGATAAGCTGGCGAGTGAACATAAGCTAGCCTAAGCGCGGAATCTACGTTTAATTTAACGGCCCCGGAATCGTCTATTGAGTTATACGATGAGAGAAGTGTTCGCCAGTCGGGGCTTTCATACTCCCGTACCGTGCCGTACTTGTCCCACGATTTTGCCCCTGGCATACCGTGGACCATTTTCATGAGCTGACTTGACGCTGGGTCATCCAACGGCATCGGAGTTTCGTCGGGATTGTTGGCATCAAAAAACCGACTTCGCTGGTCCTCGACAACATTAAAATCAGTAGTTTTCCAGCGCGGATCAATGCTGGCATTCTTAATAATGGAATAGGCAGACTCATCTGCCTCACGGCGCTGCTCCGCAACAGAACAACCAACCCACGTACAAATACCGATGCATATCGATAGACGCAAAAACGCTGGTGGAAATATTTGTTTTAGCATAGGCCACATGGTAGATCTAAAATTTAGTGCACAAAGCGTGAATCGTTCCACAACCCTGTAAACACCAGTGTATTTAGACGTTTTTGGTCTATTTTTCGATGTGGATAATAAAATCCCCCCACATACTAAGACTCCGCACTTCGACCGAGAAATTGGACATATAATTTTTCGTCCATGCCGAATATCCTTAAGATTTCCTAGTTTCCAGACGATTTAGCAAATTGCATCTATGGCTATTCGTCTGCTTCTATTTCCGAAACGCCGGGTGTTCCGGATTGGCTCCGCTGATAATATAGGCAAGCAAATCAAGAATCTCGTTACGGGTCATCGTGTTCAACAAACCCTCGGGCATGATGGAGACTTTCGATTCGTCCCGTTCATCAATATCCTGCTTATCTATCTCGACCACTTTGACATTCTTGTCTAGGGGATTAGCCGAAAGACGTAATATCTTTTCATCCTCAAACACGACAACTCCCGAGTGGAGTTTGCCGTCCACCATCACAACAATCTGGACTCTATATTTTGCTTCGATCTCTTTTGACGGGGCAACCAGCGCGTCCACTATTTTAGCCACATCGGTTTTTTGATCAGCGAGCTTCTTTTGCAAGTCAACCATATCCGGCGCAAGTTTTCCTCCAGTACCTTTCATTGCATGACAGGCAACACAGGAAACCTGCGTGAACAACTGGCGCCCCGATTCAAAATCTCGACCTGACTCCAGTAAATTGATTGCATTAAGCACATCCTGCGTAGACCATTTTCGTACAAATTTACGTTGCGGGATATCGCCGTGAGGATCTATAGGAGCAGTCGCCTGCAGTGGAATATCACTAATATCTGCGACGACATGCACCGTACCAAACATCGTTCTCCAGTGTCCCGGAAAGGTACAGACAAACGGATACTCGCCGAGTTCCGTTGGTGCTGTAATCTGCAATCGCTGTTGTTCACCAGCCTGCAGCATACCCGTAGCAAATAACACCTTGTCCGTATCCGGTATGAACTGTTTCGCAAATCCCTGCGGAGTCGAACCGAGTCGTTCCGCCAGAATACCGACCTCTTCACGAGCCCCCGGGGTCGTAATGATCAGGTTATGCGGCATGATATCCACATTCTCAAATACGATTTCCACCGGCTTGCCTGCCTGGATATAAATATGGGGGCGATCATAGATCATCCGATGGGGAATGGGACGAATGACAATCACATCCACCGCCAGGTCAGCTAGCCGCCGGCGGATATTGACCGCTGCCTCCCGACCAAGTTGGCCTGAAAGATCCTTGCCAAGCTGAATCGCATCCATCACTTCGGTTTGAGTTCGGGACGTCGCCGGAACCGACTCGATATATCGTATTAACTCTGTGATCAGGATGCTAACCTGTTCTTTGGGAAGTAGGCTACCGTTGAGCCGACCAATAGCAGTGACCGCGGATGCTCTGTAAACACTGTCACTTACCAACGGAGCAAGTCGCTGAAATGCATCTACATCATGGCCACTTATATAACTCAGGGCATTAACCGCAGACCGTTTTATCTGCACGCGGGGATTGGCACCGCCCACAGAAATTTTGACACTGGGATTGGGCCCCTTATGAGCCGCGGACACAAACACCTTCTTGCGGTTTCCGTTCATAACTGTAACCGCGACCCCATCCATGCGACTGACATACGTTCCGCTATTTTCCGTGCGATTCCAGAGGACAACGTCATCAATCGGATATTCCCGACCTAGATCTACTTCCCAAAACGGATTGTTCTGCATGGACGTGTGGGTTTGTGATCCGTTGGCATAGGCTCCGTCCGTATTACCATCAACTGCCCGAGACGCTACACCTCCGAAGTCCGTGGTCGATTGTTTGGCAACTTTTTTCAACGCAACATTCTCTCCAGCGCTCATCACCTGAACTTCAGCGAGCGTCAGAACACGTTGTTTGCCGAGAATTTGAATCCGAATAAACCGAGCGCTCAAGCCCTTAGCATCAGCGATTTGTTCCGACAGAGCCGCCGGAAGTTGCGAAATCGTTGACGCCACACGCTGATAGAGTGTTTCGCGAACCTGATCATTCGCGATCATGGGAATCGTATCGAGTACGGTCTGAAATCGGCCTGCATTGTTCAGAGATTGATTCCAGAGATTTTCTGCACTGCCATCAGCAGCGATGACCGCCGCCGTCGCCAGTTGTCGCGTCACGGATTTTTTGCCGCTGCGGTGTAATTTTGCAAGTTCGACGCGTTTCATTTTCAACATGGCCGGTTCCGTCATGCGAAACATATGCACATAGTCAGTCAGCACTTGTTCTGATTCTTCGCCCGTCGCTTGATCCAAACGAACGACCACATCAACCAACTCCGTGACCATGTCAGTTCCGTGCAATTCAGCCAGTCCCATCAGCGCTTCGTGGCGATACTGATGCACCACTCCTGGGCGGGTTAGCAATTGCTTGAAAACCAATTCGCTGCGGGCCATATTGATCAGGTCCGGTGTTGCCACACGGTCAATAATATATTGAATCGCCTGTGGATTCTCTTCTGCAAACGGGAGGCCTGAGCCAACGAGTTCTCGCCAGGATGGTTCGAGGCGTCGAATCGTATGTCGCAGCGCGTATTCGATATAATAATCCTGTTCCCCATGCAGTGCCAAAAGAGCCACCTCAGCCGCTTCACCTTCGTAAAAATAGCTGCAGGCCCTGATCGCTTCTAGGCGCACACGGGGGTGATCATCCTGAACTGCTGTGCGTAAAAGTTGAAACACTTTGGGTACATTGTGCCGCCAGAAACTAACAACCCGCACGGCTGCAGCCCGTGCTCGGTAGTCGTGCGACGCCAGCAACTCCCGCAGTAATTTTAGGCCAATGCCATCGTATTGATTGTGATGCTGACATACCCATAATGCTTCGAGCTTGAGATGTTCCGTTTCCGCATCTGCCGGATCCAAGGTGGACACCCATGTCGCAATCGCAGCGGCAACATCCGCCGCCGGGAATTCTCTTAACTTCAGTCGCACACGGTACCGCGTACGGTCTTCATAACTCCCTAGCAATTCGAGCAATTGCGGTACGGAACTGCCTGCAATATCCGCTGGTTTGACTAGGGGTCGTGATGGATATGTAATACGCCAGATACGGCCGTGGGAATGATCCCGATTCGGATCTCGCAAACTATGTTGCATATGCCCCACGAGCGGATTAAACCAATCGACGACATACAATGCTCCATCTGGACCAAACTGCAGGTCCACCGGCCGAAAGTTTCGATCTGCCGAAAACAATAGCGGCTCAATTTCAGTCGCCACATACCCCGATTCATCATCCTTGACGGTATGTTGCAAAATCCCTTGAAAACCGATGACGTTGTTTAGCAGGAAATTACCTTGCGCCTGAGGTGGAAAATGGCGACTCGAAACAAATTCACAACCGGAGGTCGGTCGTACGCGTTTCTTTAGAAACTGCTGCATCTGTTCGGCATAGACAAACTTAAAAGGCCCAAAATCCTCCTGCCCGTAATACTCGGGCGCACGCGTGGAAAACGGAGCAGCAAAATAATTCGCTCCGCCCGACGCATCCGCGACAAAATTCTGACCCCAGCGGTTAAACGCGTGGCCCCATGGATTCGCAAAGTTGTAGTGTACAAATGTCTGAAACAACCCGTTCGTCGGATCGTAGCGATAGACACCTCCATGCGCATTCCTCACGGTTCCACGCGGAGTTTCAACTTGGGTTATATGAAACGTGCCTTCGTGTAGATAAAGACCGCCACCAGGACCCCAAGTAAAAGCCCCAATCGCGTGATGCGAATCACCTGAATCAAAACCACCGAGTAGAATGTTGCGGACATCCGCTTTGCCATCGCCGTTGGTATCTTTGAGAAACACGAGATTGGGTTCCTGCGCGACATAAGCACCTCCGTCGCCAAGTTCAAATCCAGTCGGTAAATGCAAGCCGTCAGCAAAAACCTCCATCTTATCGGCTTTCCCATCACCATCGGTATCTTCAAAAATCAACAGCTTATCGTTTGGCTTGTTGGGTGGCAAATACTGGGGATAGCTTTGCATGGTGGCCACCCACAGTCGCCCGCGTGAGTCAAACGTGAATTGCACCGGGTTCTTCAATTCCGGAAAATCGACTTCACTGGCAAATAAATTGATTTCATAACCATCAGCTACCTGAAAATGTTTCTTGGCTTCTTCCGGGGGCAGGATGTTGACTGGTGTATTAAAATTCGTGGGCACATCATGCAGTTTTCTGGTCGCGTCATAATTAACCTGAACCGGCACCTGCTCGTTGTTAGCAACTTTCCAGATCCGTCGGTCGACCAATTCTGCCATCTCAGCAAGCTTGGCGCGTTCGTTCTCAATCACATAGGCGTCGGTGTAGGGAGGATTACCATGGTCCCGCCGCGAGCGACCGCCGTAAATATAGTATCCATTGACCGCTCGGTACTTATGGAAATAGTTAAAGTTCTTTTCCTGTACCTCGCGCAGGATATCTTCTGTCAGGGGAGTCCAAGGTGTTTCCCAATCAAATAAAGCACTCATAAAATAGGGGGCAAATTGCTTGTGTCCGCGATCCGACAAATGCACTCCGTTAAAGGTGTAGTACGAACTGTCTTGAGCGTAAAGTTTTTGCGTTAGCTCAAATAAGTTTATAAACGGCAGTTGATGCGCGTCCGCCGCACGACCCATAGCTGCTGTATACAAAGCAATATTCCGGTTACTTTCCGTTCCATCCGGAAAATTCCGCGTGTCTAAATTTTCATGAGCAATGGGCGAGATCAATACCAAGCGAGGTGTCGTAGTTCCATTGTATTTTTGTGACAGCGTATGAGTGATAAATTGCTCCAATTCCTTGGAGAAAGTCTTCAATCCTGCTGCTCCTCGAAACGATTCGCTAAATCCAAAGAAGGCAAATATCACGTCTGCTTTCGCATCAGTCAAATGTTTGTCGGGTGTACCAAAATCTAGCGAGCGAGGTCGGAATCGTACTTCATCGCCCGTAAAGCCCTGATTGCGCACGGATAGTTTTAGTTTCGGAAATTTTGTGTGAAGCATCGCTTCCCAATAACCAAAATACTGGAACCGCTCGGCCAAATTCCCTCCAATAAACACGATGCGGTCATTATTCCGAATTTCAACCCGCGGGGTGGTAGATTGTGCAAGCACCGTGATTGACGGGACAAGCAAAACAAACAACAGCGTGAAACTGGCAATAATATTTTTCATAGGTCTTCTCGTAAACGTGAACAATGGAGAAACGGTCTTGGTGTAAAAACATGACTAGGCAACGTAAATAAAAACGCGAATGCGTGATTTGCTGGTCTCGTGCCTTTTGTCCAAGATATCAGCTTCTATGCCAGCCGTCATTATGTGGACGTTTAAAAACCATTCCCGATTCCTACCGCGTGGACGGATTGTACGGTAAACTCGCGTGACAACGTTATTAAATCCCTTACTGGGGGTGTTCATACTACGAACACTTTTTTTACTGTTTTGGCAAGCGGATGATACGGTACGATGGATTGTAAACCTGCTTAATAATCCAAACGAACTCGGAGACTATCTATGTATATTAATCGCCTTCATCGATTAATCGCCCTGACCGTACTGCCGTTCTTCCTGCTAAACTGCTGCGGGCATTTACTGGCTAACGAAGATGACGCCAGACTCGAAAAACGGATCGCAGAACTCGAGGCTGAAAACGTTGCACTCCGCAAGATCATTGCCGACATTCAGAATGCCGTAAAATCCGTGCCGGATTCGGCCGGCCCCAATTCCGCCGACACAACCCAGCTAAGAATCATTGTTTTACCCGGTGACTGGGGCGAATCAGAACTCGCCGACATTAAGAAAGTCTGTGAGTCAGCGGCAGCGATGCTTACGACTCATTTGCCCGTCGATGGTTTTGCGCCCATCATGGTTCAGCGCGACAAGTCAGGTCCAATAACGCTCTATAGGCGGGGGCAGGGCAATGAGTACATTGTAAAACTAGACACTAGCGATCGGGCGTGGGCTCAACTCGCGTTCCAATTCGCCCACGAGTTTTGCCACGTCGTCTGCAACTACCGAGACGTCACAAATCAACAATTATGGTTTGAGGAAACTCTATGTGAGTGCGCATCGCTTTACGCTTTAAGGCAAATGGCCATCGAATGGAAGACAAACGCTCCGTACTCTAACTGGAAAAGCTACGCCTCATCGCTGGGAGATTACGCCGCCGATCGAATTTCAACGCATGCTGGGCATAAAGATTCAATTGCGCAGTTTTATCGCGACAACCAAAAAGAACTGGATAAATCCGGGACGAACCGTGAGTTAAATACATACCTAGCAATTCAGCTCCTTCCTCTATTCGAAGCCACACCAACGGCATGGCAGGCCCTCCGCTACCTTAACTTGGGACCGGCTAAAGAAAACGTTTCGTTCAAAGCCTATCTCAAAGGCTGGCACGACAGGGCACCCAAAAAACACCGCACGTTCATACGCCAGATCGCTACAGAGTTCGATCTAAAACTGACGGGGAAATGACCTATTTATTCAACTTCGACTTTAGGGGAAAACGTACATGCTAAAATACAGCCTACTATTCGTACTGCTAATTGGGTACGCGACCACAGTCGAAGCGCAGCAGTGGCGGGATCTTTACGAACCTGTAACTTCCGCGGAATTACCGTGTCGCGTCATGAAACCAATCAACTTTGATGGCAAGCAAAAATACCCGGTGATTGTTTCCCTGCACGGAGCCGGGGGCAGGGGCAGCGACAACCAAAAACAACTAAAGGTCTGGAACGCACAACTTGCGGAAAAGGAACGTCGCACTAAGTTTCCCTGTTATGTATTGGCTCCCCAGGCCGACCGACTGTGGAACACCGAACACCTAGATCATATCAAAACAATCATCGCCAGCCTCGCTGCCGTCGATATGGATCGAATCTATATTCTGGGGCATTCGATGGGTGGTCATGGCACCTACATTTTTATCCAGCTTGATCCCACTTATTTTGCTGCGGCAGCACCGTCGGCAGGTAGCGGCGTTAAAAAGACTGCCGATTTCATATCGCCCCAGAAAATCAAGGATATCCCCATCTGGGCGTTTCATGGTGACATGGACGCCGTGTGCCCCATCGCAAAAGATCAACACGTGTTTGCTGAATTGAAAAAACAGGGTGGCAATATGAAACTAACCACTTGGGCCGGAGGCAATCATGCCGTTTCCGACAGGTTTATACCTGGAAGTGATACCGGCAGCACGGAACTCAGTAGTAAGCGTTGCGACAAAGAGCCGGATTTTATGAAATGGCTTTTCCAGCAGCACCGTCAGAAGTAATTCCGCTTACCGGGACTGTCGCTCTGACGCAATTTACCTGTGGGGCAACTAGGCGGATGTAACTAATAATTTCCCTGCCACCTTTACCCCCCCACGAATAATAATTGACAATTACCAATTAACTCGTACTATTAAAAACACTATACGTGCCAGACAGATCGCGCAATAAAATACGTGAGGATTTGATGCATTCACTCCACTTCGAACAACTTGAACCTCGCAATCTGTTGGCAGCGGATGTGACCCTCATCCAGAACCCATTGGACGCACCGGATGTAAACAATGACAATCAGATCACGCCCGTGGATGCGTTGAGTGTAATCAATCACCTTAACAATCTGACCCCCGCGCCTGATCACATCCAATATTTCATGGATGTGAACGGCGATCGCCATATTTCTTCTATTGATGCGCTCGAAATTATTGATCGTCTTAACCATCCCGACAGCTATAGACGCATGCTGTTTTCCGAAATCCGCGATGCTGGGGCAGACAGTTACCAATTGCCAGCCAATGCCTCGCAAGCTCACCAGAGTCTGTTTCAGGATCTGCGTACAAACTGGCTGGCATTTCGAGATGACGCTGGTCCGATCCAGACACTGATGGATGAGCTGAGGGGAACCCCAAGATCCGACGCGGACGCGATCACGAACAAAATCAATTCCATCCACAAGCTAGTCGATTTGCACGAAAATCAATTCGCGGCAACCATCAATCAACATAATGTTTCCTTTAACGACGTCATCGACGTGATTGCTGCCAGGAAACCTCTGTCAGAACTCGGAGTTGATCAAAATCCTCAAGCCGCTGAATCGTTCCGCGGGGTAGCAGCAACGCATATTGATTATGCCTACGGTGATCATGCCCGTAATAAGTTTGACATCTGGCTTGCGGATGCCGACCAACCAACTCCGCTGGTCGCTTTCATTCACGGAGGGGGATTTATTAGCGGCGACAAATCCGGCCTCTATGATTCACTGAGAATCGACACCTTTCTCAATCGAGGTGTTTCCGTCGCTACCATTAATTATCGCTTTCAAACCAATCCAAATCTTGATCGCCCGTTTACCCCCGATGACGTTACAGTCTTAGATTCCATTCACGACTCGATGCGAGCCGTGCAAACCATTCGGCATAATGCCGACGCCTGGAATATTGATACTTCACAACTCGCCGCCTACGGCGGTTCGGCCGGCGCTGGAACCTCCCTCTGGCTGGGATTCCATGATGATCTCGCTGATACCAATAGCAGCGATCCGATTGCTCGGCAATCGACACGACTCTCCGCAGTGGGTGCGCTGAACACACAGTTTACCTACGACATTCGCAAATGGCCGGCAGTACTTGGCATACCACAGGCGTGGGCCGACGCTCAGCTGCAACACCTAACCGCCGCTGAACTGCTGATCCTGGACGAACTGGACTTTCACGACATGATAACGCCCGACGATCCAGCGGTTTACGTTTCGAATCTACACCCCAATGCAGGCACACCAGCCCTCAATGATCTGGGGCACATTCAACACCACCCGAACCATGCACAACAGCTTAAAATAAAGACGGAAGATGTCGGTCTGGACGGCAGTTTCACCATTCCGGCACTCAACGTCGAACCTGCTGACGGTGAGTACGAACTCTTGGTTGACTTCCTGCTTTCTCAATTTGACAGCTAAGGCGACACCCGCCCGTCCTTATATGAAAATCGTAAAACCACATATTTTCTGGGGGAGTCCGATGCGTCCCATAACCGGCATGCTCATTCTACTCAGTTGCCTGCTGTGGATCACCGGTTGTCGCAACAGCGAATCTTCGTCACCAACGGTGAGCACGAGGGTCACCATCGAAAAGACGGCGGCCGAGGGTCGACGGGGGGCGGAAACGGATATTGCCGCTGGATTGTTGGTCAACTGGCAACTTCCACTACCGTCGCCTCCTTGGGCAGGGTTGTTACAACAGGCCTGCGAGGAAAAGGGAATTACCCTGAAATCTGATTCCGTCGAAGTGGTAAAGGGCGCGTATATTGTTGCCTACAATAAACGGATGACCGAGGAAATCATTCGTCGCTATGGAGTCGATGTGGCTGAACTCGATCATCAGGCATATCTGGAATACGAAAAACAACGCAAATCAAAGTCGTAGGATATCAACAAAAACAACCGTTTGGTCTGCGGCAGACTACTTCTGAATTGGCAGAGTTAGTTTAAGAATTTGCCCATCCCGATTTATCCGAACTGCGACTTTCTGACCCGTAATCGTCTCTTGCCCGATATATCCCAGCAACTGACTTGGCGTCCAGTCACTCATTTGGCCGTCATAACTAGTGACAATATCACCCGCCTTAAAACCAGCGCGTTTAGCGGCGGCATGAGCCCCGTATTGACCGACGTGTTTAACCCGTAAAGCCAGTCCGTCCGGATCCACTCCCGCATTCCTGCGCTGTTCGCTAGTTAGTGGCTCAAACAGCAAACCGCCTGTACCAATACGCCGCATGCCCCAGCTGGATACTCGCCAGGAGATATCGTTTTGCCTGCGCCAGCCCTCGACGAGTTTGACGTTCAATGAAACCAGTTCTCCGTCGCGTCGCACCACCACCGGTAGATTCTGAGCCGCTTTGGCATGGTGCAGCACCCATTGAGCATCCGCAATGGAGAGAATAACCTGACCGCCGAGCGTGATGACTTCATCGCCCGGCGTTAGTCCCCCCAAATCTGCTGCGGTTCCGTCGGCCACCGATTTGATTTTGGACCGCGTTTGCGGGTCTAAGGAAAATCCAATGGCTTGTGGCAGCGGGTAGGGATACATTTGTGCTTCCGGGATCGGTTTCCGTTGTTCGCGAACAATCTGCCGCGCAGCGTCCTGTATCTGATGACAGTGAAGACAACTTTTTGTCACTTCACCTGCATAGTCGAGCGTCGATTTGTAACGGCCACGCAGCGATGGGTAGTCGTTCGGTTCTTTGTATTCGGATACTATCGGCTGTTTGCCCGCCAGAACGCCTCGGTTGCCCGGATAGTTTTCGTGTAGCATGAGCGCGGACTGCATTGCCTGAGCCAGTCCTTCTTTGGACATATGGCGCTCTGCATCCTCAACGGAACTGCGTGTGCCATAGCGTCCATAGATCGTTTTATCCGCATTCATAAAGAAAATGGAAAACGTCAGATCGTAATCAAACTGAAACAGATTCAGATCCAGATCGTTCGCTTTGACGATCCTGACGCTAACAAATTTGTCAAACAACTCTCCCAAACCACCTTCACGACGGACAACCTGCCCGTCAAAACCTTCGCAGGCATGTCATGGGATTCAGCGAAAGACGATTAGCAGCGGTTTTTTAGAGCGTATCGCTTCTTCACGAGCACCCTCGAAATTATCATAAATCCAAAAGTCATCCTCGCTCAACTTCTGCTTGTCCAGACGAACTGCTTTGTCCCGTTCCGACTGTGCCTGAGCCCGCAGGGGCAGGGTACCAAGCACGATGCACAGCAGTGTAACGGTAAATAGGTATTTCATTCGTTAAATCCAGGGGCTAACAGCTGTCTAAGTCATTCGTATCCTGAGCAGATATTATACTGGAAATTTGTAGCTGGCTGCGATTTGACACCGTGATTCTTTACATTCCACATGACCTCTGAACACAATAAAAATCTGTTTTGAGTGTTATGACTTTTTTGTTATCCATTGTTTTCGTTACGTGCTGTAACGCTTCGCCTATAAATAGATTATGCAGATGGCTTGAATTGCCTACGGCGACGCTTATGCTGGAGAAACAACCACTCTACGGTCAGGAAGGGAGCTAGTTATGCCAATGTGCATTTATTGTGATGGTTATGTTCCGCATGAGGTCGCCACAGATCCGCAAGGGCAATGTGAACGATGTGGCGGAAGTGATTTTCTTGATGTGGAAGGGACGGATGAAGAAACCACCGATTCATCGCCGTAACCTTTATCAGCGGCCTTGATGGATTACCGCGCCGGTGCCCGGATTTTCCGCTGGCGGTTGCGTAGAATTCAGTGCAGCGGGCAACCTGCCCGTCAAAACCTTCGCAGGCATGTCATGGGATTCAGCGAAAGACGATTAACAGCGGTTTTTTAGAGCGTATCGCTTCTTCACGAGCACCCTCGAAATTATCATAAGCCTCTTTTTTTGTTATCCATTGTTTTCGTTATGTACTGTAACGCTTCGCCTATAAATCGATTATACTGATGGCTTGAATTGTCTACGGCAACGCTTGTATCTGCAGGCAATCATGAGCAAAATAACGAGTGACGAATTTTTAATTGGAGATCGAAGATGGTGCCTTCCCAAGTAACAACACAACGTGTTTCTCTATGGTCGATGATGAGCTTATTTGCCGTCGTCCTATTTCTCGTGCCAACAGCGTTTACGGTCGCTCAGGACTATGATGCCGTCATTAAACGGCTCAAGCAGGCCGTTGATGCGAAAGAAATCAGTCCAGAACAAGCAAAAAAGATGATCGCTACGCTAAAGATTTCTAGTGCCAAACAAGCACCAGTCGGAAAGCCGACTATAAAAAAAGGCGCAAGCAACACCAAGCTCGATTGGGAAGCGATCAAGAACAAAATCGAGGGTGCGGTGAAAGCCGGGAATTTAACACGAGAAGAGGCTGACGCTAAGTACACGGTACTCAAGAAACAAACGGCTCAAAAGGCGCCCGTCAACAAGGACGCCAGCAGCGCCAAGGTAAATTGGGACGCGATCAAGAAACAAGTTGACGGCGCTGTGAAAGCGGGGAAAATTACCCGCGAACAGGCTGACGCCAAGTACACGGCCCTCAAAAAACA
>Ga0208879_1000826_pt1 | contig 31027 bp, 34 predicted proteins | sample Knorr_S15_td_Bot_FD_185605 | JGI IMG/M metagenome (GOLD analysis project Ga0208879, IMG submission 185605) | Marine microbial communities from Southern Atlantic Ocean transect - Knorr_S15_td_Bottom_ad_5009_LV_A (SPAdes) (version 2) | ecosystem: Environmental > Aquatic > Marine > Oceanic | place...
AACAGGTTCAGACAAAAATGTCAGTAGGATATTTTGATTTTAATGAAGATGGTACACATACTGTAAAAGTTACAAATATTTCAAAAAATCAAATCAATTTACAAGTAGAATTTGGCAATACAAATTCTCAACAAATGATTCCAGCAGGGGTTTTGATACTAGTAGGTGCTATTACTATAATTGTAATTTCATATCTGAAAATAAAAAATTACAAAATAGAGCAACCTGATGAGAATATCTCATAGATTGGAATACATTGGATGGTATGTCCAAAAACTAGAATCAAATTGAAGATTAGCCAAGTTGTAAAAAACAAGAATGCTACAATTGAGAATGGAAGAAATACTTTGAGTTTTGTGTGTTCTCTGTTTTTTAATATCAAAACTCCCCCTAATGATGCAAGAACAAGTCCAAATTCAAGTGGCTGATGAGACCAAGATATCAATCCATCAATTCCAAAGACATCATGAGATAAGGAATCTATAAAGCCTGAAATTAATTGGATTAATGAACCAGCTATGACAAGTTTAATTCCAGTTTTAAGGGATCTGTGAACTGATTTTCGAAATAAAAGAATACAACCCATGATAGCAGCACAACTAGTCATAGATACTCCAGTGTAAACTATTATGTGCTGAATGCTCCAGAAAAATTCTGGTTCGTGTTGAAGATGGGATATAGCATCCCAAAATCCTGCTGAAACAATTACAATAGGACCAATTACTGCTAAAATTGAAACAAAGTATACAAGAGTAGTAGGTTTTGCAAGTGTGGAATTTGAAATTCTTTGAATTAATTTCATTTTGTTTCTACTATATTATTGATATATAAAATATTGAAAGGTTTTCAATTAGGAAAATTGCACTTTATGGGTAATTTTTCCAATTAATATATTAGAACATAGAAAATAGAGAAATCATGAGTCCTGGAATTGGATTAATGAAAAGAAGACTGGAAAAGGAACAAGATGCAGTTGCACTTGCGATTTCTGGAATTGCAAAAAAATATGATGTAAAGCCAGATGATATCAAAACACTAGAAACAAAATACCATGATGATGCAGGAGATTGGTATGTTGCATTAGGATGGGATGAAAAAAAGGCCATTGTTCAGATGGATTCAGTTTTAGGAACAATTACTGAAATTAAAGAAATTTAATTATAATGTATAATTTTTAAGATAACATGACTAGTGCAATTGTTCTTGGTGGTTCAAGAGGAATAGGGAAAGCAATTTCAGAATCACTAAAGTCTATAGAAATAGATGTTTTTGCTGCTTCAAAAAATGATATTGATACATCAGATTTGAGTAGTGTTAAAAAATTTCTAGAGAAACATAATCAAACAGATATTCTAGTTCTAAACACAGGAGGTCCTCCTCCAAAACAATTCTCAACTATAACTGAAGACGATTGGAAACTATATCACAACCAGTTATTTCTAGGATTTTGCACTATTTTGCAAAATATCAAAATTAACGATGGTGGATACATCTTTTTGATTAGCTCAAATGTCATTAAAGAACCAAATCCAAAATTAATAATTTCGTCAGCATATCGTGCTGCATTTAGTGAAGTTTTCAAAATTTTAAGTAAAGAATATGCTGGAAAAAATATCAGTTGTATCAATATTGCGCCAGGTCCTATCAACACAGATAGAACTAAAGAACTAATAGAAAATATTGAAGAATTTAAAAAATCTCTTCCTATGAAAAGACTAGGCGAACCTGAAGAGATTGGAAATTTTGTTAAATCAATAATTGAAAATGAAATAAAATATCTTTCAGGGGTTGTAATTAATTTTGATGGTGCAAATTCTAACTATATTTTTTAAAATTATTTTTTAAATTGAACGTTTGGTATATCAGGCTGTCCTGCAATAGCTATTAATCCACCATCTCGTAGTTGTTGTAGTAATTGCATTACTTCTTTTTCTACTTGGTTTCTTTGTAGTCCTGTTTGCTGTGCAAACACTTCAACTAGTTCTGTAACTTTACGCTGTCCGTTACAAGACTTCCAAAAGTCTACAATTGCTTGGTTTACCATAAAGCCTTGTTCGTGTTCGTTTCTCAAAGACATTGAACCATCTTCTTCCTTGATTAGTTTGCCTACACCTTGAGGTAGTGCAGTTTCATAATTTATTGGTGCAGGAGTATTTAGTCCAGTACCCATATTTTTGATTTTGATTTTTGCCTCTTCAGACATTTTATCCATTGACCAGGGTGGATCCCATACAATGTCTACATTAACATTATTTACTCCTGGAACTTTTTTTACATATCTTGTTGCATCTTGAACCAGAGTTTCATGGAGTGGACAACCTTGAGTTGTCATTGTCATTTTAATATTAACGTCATTGTTTTCTGCAACATCAATTCCATAAATCAAACCCATCTCTACAATGTTGAGAGGTACTTCAGGATCCATGCATTGCTTGAGAGAATCTTCAATTGTTTGTGCAGAAACTGGACTCATATTGTAAAATGCAGTTTAAAAAACAATAAAAACTTTCTATTAATTAGCTTCAAATAATTTTTTTATAGATTCTTCATAAGGTGGTTTAGCCACGCCTTTTTCTGTGATAATTCCTGAAATTAGTTCTGGTGGAGTAATATCAAAAGCGGGATTTATCACGTTAATGTCATCAGGTGCAGTTTTTTTGTCTCCAATTCCAGTTACTTCACTTCCTTTCCTCATTTCAATAACTACATCTTTGGCATCACTTTTCATATCAAATGTAGATAATGGTGCGGCAACATAAAATGGAATTCCATGTTGTTTTGCCATGGTTGCTACTTGATAGGTTCCAATTTTGTTAAAGACATGACCAGTTCTTACTATCCTATCTGCACCAACAATTACCTTATCGACCAATCCATTGGCCATTGTATATCCCACTGCAGTATCAGGAATAAGACTAACATCAAATCCATCATGTTTTAGCTCAAATGCAGTTAGTCTAGAGCCTTGTTGTACAGGTCTTGTTTCTGTTGCAATGACTTTAACATTTTTGCCACTCTCTCTTGTTGCCCTAATTACACCTAATGCAGTTCCATATGCTACAGTAGCTAAAGCACCAGCATTACAGTGAGTCATTATTGTATCATTGTTATCAAAAAGAACAGATCCATTTTTTCCCATGATCTTGTTTATTTCTATATCGTCATCAGCCATTTTCTTGGCTGCATTAACTACTAGTTTTTTAATTTGGTCTACTGAATCTCCAGACTTTGCAATTTTCATTATTTTTTCTAAACCCCATACCAGATTTACTGCAGTTGGTCTTGTCTCAAAGAGAATTTTTCTTGCCTTTTCCAAATCTGAAATCAATTCATCTTTAGTAGTTGTTTTGCTTTGCAAAACTGCTAATGCTAACCCAAATGCACCTGAAACTCCAATTGCAGGAGCACCTCTCACTACAAGAGTTCTAATTGCATCAGCGACTTGGTTAAAATTATCATATTCTACCAAAACAAGTTTGTTTGGTAACTTTGTTTGATCAATCATCACAACTTTGTTGTCTTTCCACTCTACTGTTCTAAGGAAGGAAGTGGTATTGCTTAATTGTTCGTCCAAGTTAGCTTGAATGTTTTCAAACTTTATTAAAACTATACCAAGAGAAGCCTACGAATCAAAAATGGAGCCTGTAATTCAAATAATAGTTTTATGCATAAATTAAGTAAGAGTGCACTAGGAAAAGAGAATAATGGCGATTAAAGAACTTTATCATAAAATACGATTAGGTCAAGCAGTAGTTTTTCCAGTAATATCTATGATTAATTTTATTATAATTTCATATTCGTTAACAACAATAAAAGATATTATACCAATTCATTTTTACATTCCAATTTTTGCAGTTGTGTTAATTTCAATGTTAATGGTGATTGGAAGTGTTTTTCACAATAAACAACAATCTACTGATTTCAACATGAATTTTAGAAAACAAACCCATTTGATAAAGTCAATAAGATTGATGTTGGAATCACAATTGAATAAAACTCCAGAAACTGAAACATGGGTTAAAGAATTAAAAAAAATGGAAGATGAACATGGACCAGATAAATTATGATGTACTGATTCCTGCAAGGAATGAGGAACTCATAATTGAAAAAACATTACATCATCTTTACAAACAATCAATCAAACCAAATTCAGTAATTGTTGTAAATGATAACTCCAACGATAGAACAAAAGAAATTGCAGTGTCTTATGGAGCAAAAGTCATTGATTTTCCCTATGAACACAAAAATTGGGTTATTAGTGGAAAGTTAGGCATTGTATTTTCATTTGGAATGGAACACTTTGATAAAAATAATTCTCATTTTATGATTCTTGGTGCGGATCATGTCTTACCTGAGAATTATATTGAAGATATTATTAAAAACATGAAAAAAGATGACGTGGATATGGCGTCGGGAATTATAGAGAATGAGATAACTAAATCACCTAGAGGCTCAGGAAGAATTTTTACAAAAAAAGCAATGGAATGTTTAGATTGGAAATATCAACCTAATTATGGTTATGAAACTTATGCCTTGTTTAAGATTCAATCAGAAGGCATGAAAGCACTTGTCTATCCTATAACAACAGAAACCCAAAGGCCTACTGGAACAAATTATAACAAAAAGAAATTTTATCATATGGGATTTTCCTATAAGGCTTTAGGTTATACTTCGTTTTACAGTATTGGTAGAGGTTTGACTATTGCAAAAAAATATGGATTGTATAATGGTTTGATGTTTTCAATAGGTTTCTTTTCAAATCGTAATGTAACTTACAATGAAAAAATATGTAAATACTGTAAAAATAATCTCGAACATTCTTGGGAAGATCTTTTCTATAACCCAAAACAATTACTAAAAAAACTAACAACTAGTGGATCATCTGAAAAAATAAATTCCAATTAATTCTACTTTGCCCTTTTGTAAAAATTTTAAAATTTAAAAATAAAAATTCTACATTGTAGCCTGTTCTGCATCATGAAACATCTGACTCTTTGCACAGCCAGCAGCAAGTTCATCGCCTGCTCCACGTCTCATAAGACCACGATAAAGACCGTCTTCTAGTGTGACGCCCTCTCTTTCTTCCCATTCCTCTACAGTAATAGAGAATTTCTTTTGGATTCTGTCTCTATACCATTCAGGAATTACATTAAATGCGCAGAATGGGATTATTCTAAGATCTGGTGTTACATAGTGAATATCACATCTTTGTAGTCTTTCCAAGTCTTCGTTGTATTTGTCTTGGAAGTGCATCATACCAAGGAATAGTCCCTTGACGTGCCATGAACCAATTGAATCAAATGATCTCTTCATGAGTATATTGCCAAACATCTTTGCCATGTCTAATCCTGCTGGTTGTTTCTTGGAATCAACAAATCCTTTGAGTTTTCTTACAACTTCAAGCATTGTAAAGTACTTGTTTTTACCAGAACGAATCTCTTCCGCTTTATCCTCAAATAATTCCAACATTCCTTGAATATCACAGAATTTTGTTAATGGTACAAACTTCTTTGTGTCTGCATCTTCAAAGATGTATGTCCCTGCACCACAAGCAAAGTGAATGGATAATTCGTATTTTGGTTTGCTTGAGAATGCTTCAATTACATTTGTTAGTGGCATGCAACTAGGTACTGGAAACCAATCATCAACAGTTACCTCACCATTTGTTTGTTCTTCAATTCTTTGGATACAATCAGGAACTGTAATTCTATATTTTTCACGTTCTTGTTTTCCCATTCTTCCAGTAAGAGATACTGGTTGGAAGTTTACGGCATGAACTATATCCATGTTCTTTTGTGCATATCTGATAATTCCACCTAATTCGTGGTCATTAATTGATTTGATTACTGTTGGAACAAATACTACAGAAGTACCTGTCTTTCTACAACTGTCAAGTGCATATGGAATCTCCCAGTGGTTCTTTGGGTTTGTTCTTGCAGTTACACCATCAAAGGAAAGATACAAGTTGTTACATCCAGCAAGTCTTACCTCTCTTGCAGATTCTGGATCCATTGCATGTCTAATACCATTGGTATTCATTTGAATATGATCAACACCTTCTTCCTTCATTATTTTAATAACATCAGAAATATCGTCTCTAAGCATTGGTTCACCACCAGTAATTTGCATGGAGTTTCCCGGAATTGGTCTTTCAGCTCTTAGAGTCTTCATCATTGCTCTGATTTGAGTATGATCTGGTTCGTACATGTAAGCGCCTTCAAGGCCTTTCTTTACATAAAAGAAGCAATACCAACATGTTAAATCACATCTGTTAGTTACAATCATGTTTGCAAGTCCGCTGTGAGATAAGTGGTTTGAACATAATCCACAGTTGTTTGGACAAGAACATCTATCAATCATTACGTTTGGAGAGTGAGCACCTTTTCCATCTACCCAATATGTACTAAATTTTTTGTACATTTCATAAGAACCAAAGTATAATTCCTCACATTCGCCGTGAGTTGGACAGACTTTGGTCATAAAGACCTGACTATCTCTCTCAAAAACTTCTGCATCTAAAATCATGTTACAATCTGGACAGATACTTTGAGTGAATCTAATAGTAGTCTTTTTGCTTAAATTTTTAGTCGATTGATTAGATATCTGAATTAGAGCCATGCCTACATTAGGCATTTTTCTGAATTAGTATATAATGCATTTCACACTTGCCCCCGTGTGGAATTTAGGAAGCAAGCATATGTGATTTAAATACCAAAGCTGATCGATTAGATCGCGTGAGCATATCTGATAAAACAAGAAAGGCTTTAGAAAAAATTGGTCTTACAAGTTATGAAATCAGAACATTTTCTGCCCTACTTAAAGCAGGAGAACAAACAGCATCAGATCTTAGTCAAAAGTCAGGGGTACCATATTCAAAAATTTATGAAGTGTTAGGAACTCTAGAAGAAAAAAGTTGGATTGGTTCAGATGATTCAAGACCAACAAAATATTTTGCAAAATCACCATCAACAGGAATAGAAACCACAAAACAAAAAATAGAAAATGATTTTTTACAGAATAAAAGTGTAATTCTGAATGAATTAGTTCCATTGTATGAAAAAAGTGGAACAAGTGAAAAACCAGACATTTGGGTACTTTCAGGTTCAACTAACATTGCTACTAAGATTTTAGAAATGGTCGAGTCTTGTAGAAATGAAGTAATGATTGCATTACCTCAAGCTGGAGAAGAACTAGTCAAACAAGCATTACCAAAATTAAGATCACTTCATGATAAAGGGGTAGATATTACAATACTTGCTTCAGATACAATGGATAAAGAATCTATCAAGGCAATCAAAAGAGTTGCATCTGTAAAACTCAAGAAAGGTTTGTTTGGAGGGGGAATAATATCTGACAAAAAATATGTTGTAATTTTGTTAGGTCCTGAAGTAGCAGGTGCAAGCTCTTCAGATATTGTTGCAATTTGGGCAGATCATGCGGGATTAGCTGGATTTGCGCGTCAATACTTTGAATATTTATTAAAAGATTCAAAGAAGGTGTGATATGAGTTCACCAAATGATGAGATTCTATTTGTAGGAACTGCAGAATTAGAGCATGTAGAGATGTATCTAAAGGCAATTTGGCATATCAAGGAAAGAAATGAAGATGTCAAAATTAGTACTATTGCAAAAATGCTTAATGTTAGACAACCAAGTGTAGTTCAAATGCTCAAGAAACTGAACATTAAGAATTTGGTTAAGTACAATAAAGCAGGAGTTAAACTCACAGAAGAGGGTCAAGCAGTTGGTACTAATATGATGAGAAATAGTAGGTTGTTAGAAGTCCTCATGGAAAGCGCACTAAAAGTGGAAATTGATGAGGAAATGGTATGTGGTATTGAACATCATATGAAAAAGGAATTTACGGATGCTCTTTGTACAATGCTAAAGCATCCACGAAAATGTCCACATGAACGTGAAATTCCAATGGGTGAATGTTGTAAATCAGTTTAAGAGAAATTGTATCCTAAAAGATATATCATCTGAGAAATTACTTTCAAGTATGGCATGTTTTTGTGGATGTAAAACATATGAAAAAAACGATGATGGATTTAAGATAGCATGTGTAAAATGTGGACATGGACCTCAAAATCATGATGATGAATATAGATTTGCTGCAAGAAAGAATGAATCACAAAGTCAAAAACGTGAAGTAGACTTTGGATAGAAACTATTCACCAATAATTTTAACTAAGACTCTTTTTGATCTTTTTCCATCAAATTCTCCATAGAAAATTTGTTCCCATGGACCAAAATCTAATTCACCATTAGTGATAGCAACTACCACTTCTCGTCCCATTACTTGTCGTTTTAGATGAGCATCTGCATTGTCCTCACCAGTTTTGTTGTGATCATACTGATCAATTGGTTCATGTGGTGCCAAGCCTTCTAACCATTTTTCATAATCCTTATGTAAACCACTTTCGTTGTCATTAATGAAAACACTGGCAGTAATGTGCATTGCATTTACAAGACAAAGTCCCTCCTGGATTTTACTTTTTGTAACTAGTTTTCTAATATCAGGAGTAATATTGACAAAGGCTCTTCGCGTTTTAACATGAAATGTAAGGTAGTCAGTTAGAGATTTCATATTTATTCAAAGCAAATCGTCCATTAAAATCCTAAGGCAGGCTCAGAACTCAAGATCCTCATCATCATTCAAAGGGATAGGTTCATCACCGCCCGCAAGTAGTATTTCAGGCAGATTCCTATTGAGTCTTTCAAGAAGCTTGATAAATGGCTAATAGGTTAATCATTCAAAATGGTTACAATTGACACGCCAGCTTCAGTGGAAAATTTTCGAAGATTTATCTTTTCAAGTACATGTAGATCTTATGCACCAAGAAGTTATTTGGAAGATTTTGAGGTATTTCCAGAAAGAGAGGATAATTTGGGATCAGTTTACGTAGAAGCAGCAGATAAAGTAACTTTGAAAAAAATTAGAGACATTACATTTGTAAACGCAAGAGATGTTCTTGGAATTATTTATAATTCAAAAAGTGGAAACACATCCCTAAAATGGCGTCAGTTGAGAAGAAATAATGGTAAAGTTTCAGGAGAAGCTTCTTCAAATTCTCTTACAAATCTAGCAGAATCAGGTGTACTTACTTTAGATTGGGTTGAAAACTATCTGAAGAAAAAATCTGAAGAAGCAGAAACTAACGAAGTTACAAGCTAAACTCTTTTCTTTTTGTATATTAGAATAATATCATGATTACAAAGATTATTGACGAGAATTCAATTTCTGTCATGCCAGAAGACTCTGATGATCTTTTGAATCTACGTCGCATAATTAAAGAAAATGACAAAGTAATTGGAGATACAACAAGAGTTCAAAAACAAGATAAGGATTATTCAAGACCAGACAAAGGAGAAAGAATTAAGGTCAGAATTGCATTAACAGTAGAAAAAATTTCACTTGATGATGTCTTAGATAGATTAAGAATAGGTGGAACGATTTCTGAATCAAGTAATGAATCAGTACCACATGGCTCACATCATTCATTTATTATTAAAATTGGTGATGGAATAACAATTTCAAAGAAAAAATGGACACCAGTTGAAAAGAATCTTCTAGTATCAAGTAATAGTCAGGTTGGCTTTGTACTAGTTGCAATTGATACTAGTGATTGTGGAATTGCAAGATTGAGAGGTACACATCTAGAATTTATTCCAAATATCTATTCAGGTTCTGGTGGGAAAAGATACAAAACTAACTTCAATATTGAAAAATTCTTTGAGCAAATACAACAAGCAGTATCAACTGTTTTCAAAAAAGGGGATTCAATAGTAGTTTTTGGTCCTGGTGAAACAAAAAAAAGATTTGTTAATTTCATTCAAAAATCGCAAAAATACAAAATTCAGGTTGTTGAAGGAATTGATTCGGGTGGAGAAGATGGAATTTACATATTTACAAAATCCCAAACAATGAAGGAGATAATGTCAGATAGTAAGCTAGCCAAGGTATCATCAATCATCGATGAGATAATGCTTCTTGCAAACAAGAAGAGTGGAAAGTTTACTATGGGATTTGATGAAACTTTTAATGCAAATCAAATAGGAGCAGTTGAATCTCTTGTATTTTCAGACAAAGCAATTCAAGATAATGAGCAAAAAATGATAGATTTTCTAAATGATGTTGAAAGTAAGGGAGTAAAAATTTACAGTGTTGATTCATCTACAGATATTGGTCTAAGAGTTACAGGTTTAGGTGGAATAGTTTCCTTATTACGATATGCAATAGAGTCTTAATTTGTAGATTCTATTAACCAATTTAGATATGACTTGTTAATGGAAGTAACATCAACTTCTGCAATTTCAGGAACATCATATGGATGAGTTTCTTTAATTTTCTTTTTTAGTAGTTTCTCGTTTTTTGTTGTAGTTTTGAATATAGCAAGATATTCAGATGCATTTTCCACTTTTCCATTCCAAGAATAAATTGAAGAAATTTTTGAAATGTTAACACATGCAACTATCTTATTTTTTACAAACTCATTTGCAATTTTTGTGATTGACTTTTTGTTAGGATATGTTGAGATGATTATTACTGGTTTCATAGTAACCGATAAATGTACGTACTTTAAAAAATTAACAATTAGTTTGGAACTTGATTTTATTACTCAGAATGCAATTATCTATGTGTTAATTGCTTGGGTTATCATTTTTGTAACTGCAAAAGGTCTAAAATTACAAAAATACGGCGTTGAGATAAAGGCATATAGCCTTGTATACAAAAACAAACAAGTTAATTCAGTTCTCATTAGAGTTCTAAGTAGAACAAGAAGAGGAATCAGGGTTTTTGCTGATGTAAGTGTAATTGCAGGTTTTCTAATGATGGGTTATGCATTTTACTTTTTACTAAATAATATATCAAACTTTTTTGTTGCACAAGATGAATTTGCAGAATTAACTGTACTTATTCCAGGAGTAACATTAACTTCTGCACCTGCTATTGCATTCTTTTTACTATCAATACCAATTGTACTAGTTATGCATGAAGGAGCACATGGTATAGTAGCTGCATTAGAAAAAATAAAGATCAAAACAGGAGGCTTTGCAATATTTATTGCATTGTTTGCAGGATTTGTAGAACCAGATGAGGAAGAATTCGACAAGGCAAAAAAGATTTCAAAATTAAGAGTAATTGGAGCAGGTGCTACATCAAATGTAATGTTCGCAATTGTTTTAGGTGCTATTATGTTAACAAATCCACTTTTTGGAATGGTTTTAGAGAGCCTTCCAATATTTGGGGAAGTTATCTTAAACACATTTTATGAATTATCACAAGGAGTTTTGATACTTTCAATCATACCAAATTCAGGAGCTGAACAAGCTGGATTATTTGCAAATGACGTTATTACTTCAATTAATGATATACCGATCCATGGTCCGGCTGATTTTCCCATCTTAAATCCAGGAGAAACAGCTAGTGTTTCTGTACTTAGAGATAGTCAAACATTAGAATTTGGTGTGGAGATTATGCCAGCACCAGATGATCCTGAAAGAGGATTAATAGGAATTATGAGAGATAATTCAATTCCATACAAACCTGTAATGGATTTCATTGACTGGACAAATGTTGATTTCAATGTTTCAATGTTCTTGTTATGGCTTTGGATGATTTCATTTTTCATAGGAATAATCAATATGCTTCCTTTACCAATATTAGATGGAGGAAAATTCATTCATACAATTATTGATAAAAGAATTTCAGATAATGCAGTAAATCAAGTTATGTTGGGAATTTACGCATTCACCTTTGTTGTGTTTGGTCTAAACATTGCTTTATCCTACATGAAATCTGGATGGTTTACAATATAGAAAATACCTAAAGTATTCAGCTTCTTTTGTTAAACATACTTAGGCGTAAAATCAGTTTTTCAAGGAATTTCTTGTGGTTTAAAAAAGAGATATTTTCATTTCGTTATGAAATCTAGGGAGTAGTGACTTTTTTCTAAAATTAAAAGCGAGATTGAAAGAACTGAAGAGGCTCTCCCAATCTCATGAAGAATGGAGAGATTCCGTTCTTCATAATTGCGTTTTGATTACCCGATTTGGTAATCGCGATTTTTGGAATCACGCAACAGATTACATGTATAGTGATGTAAAAACCAGCTGATTTTTGTTAGTATCTCTTTCTAATCCCTATAATCACAATAGCTGGAATACCTAGATACATTCCTACATTAAGTAAAATCAAACTAATTCCATATCCCAATACTTCTGCTTCTGAATCCATATACACATAGTTCAAGATAGATACTGAACTAATCATTGGAGTAATGGCCAGTTTAACTATCTCTTTGAAGACTGGATTCTCTCTTTCATAATCTGCAATGTATGGTGAGAATGAATAGTATACATCATTGAATGTATTCATGAAACTCATACCTGATTCTGTTTTTAGTAATACATTATCTCTTAATTCCCTAAGCTGTTGAACTTCGAGGGCCATTTCAGATCCATATGTGGCAGTAGCTATGAGACAACCACCACCATTATCTGAATTTACAATATTATCTGAGATTATAGTTGGCATTATTCTGAAAATTGTTCCTTCACTTAATGATACAACATAAAGAAATCCATCTGGACCTCTTTCTATATCTGTGACACATCCAAATCCAGTGCCTATGATTATTTCATCCATAGTTTCATTTTTGTTAACAACATTATCTTGTAGAAATGAATTAGAAAATTCAAACCCATCTCGATTTTCATTTAATTCAAATTTGTAAAGATTACCAGTATTACAATCTCCTACAAAAAGGGAGTTATCATAATTAGAAATTTCTTGAAATTTTGCAAAATTTAATCCTGTTGGGGCTACTACTTGTTCCCAACTAAATTCAGGTTCAGAATAAACATAATCTTCATAATTTGGCAGACTATCAAGTTCTGATTCGGTTGCAGGCCCCATGATCCTTATCCAACCACTGTTGAATTTGTCTGGAACCAAGTTGATTTCATCAAAATCATCATCCCCGTTTTCAGTAGCCCATAAATTTCCAGTTATAGGATCTATGGCAAGACCAAAACTGTTTCGAATTCCTATAGCATGATATGGTCCCTCAGGATCTACTCGTAAAATTACACTTGTATTCATGTAATCAGTAGTATCTGGTGGAAAAAGATTTTCAAGTAGTTTGTTTTGAAGTGGCCCATACTTTCCCGTATCTCCAATTACCGCATATACTTGATCATCTAAACCAGTAACCATAGCTCCTCCATTATGTGTAGTGTTAGAAGGTAATTCATTTAGTAGAATTGGATTAACTAGAGAATTTCCATTCCAATCATACTTGTAAATTTTATTTCCTAATGATTTTTCACCATCTCTTTTTGCTTCTGTAAAATAAAGATACACTGAAGAATTGACACTTGTAATTCCTAGCAATCCTTTTTCTCCTATTGAATCAACATTAACATCAAGTACTGGTTTTTCTTGTAACACTCCATCTTGAATTAAACGAACCGAGCCATCACTTTTTTGTAAAATCAAAATATCATTATCAACAAAAGTCATAGTTGTAATCATACAACACAAGTTAGACACATATTTTTCAACAACTAAATCTTCAACAAATAATTTAGTTTCACTATATGCATTTGGAGCAGTCATTCCAATCATAACCACAAATACTGTTACGATAATTACTGTCTGTTTCATCTGTTTACGTTATACGGTATTGATATTTACGAGGATTGCTAGTTTTCGTGAACTTTCTCTGTGTTTTAAAAAAATGTAAAGAATTACTCTTCCTTTATTAGGGATTTAATGTTTAAAATGCTTTCATGATTCAGTTCGATTTCTTTATGTTCTGCTAAAACATGTTCAGTAACTAAAGACATCAATTCTTCTTCAGTTCCTGCTGTTGCTGTCCAATCACAATCTTTTCCTGCATCTTTAGAACTAATTGTTTTACTCATGATTATGAGGTTTTTTAGAATCTAAATTACATGTGTAAGCAAATTTATCTACAATCAGCAAAAATAGAACCCACCTCGCAGTCACGAATTATGCGATATGACTAAAGTTGTGATGTCAGTGTGTTGGAATAAAAAAGAGGAAGAATTATTCCTCGAATTTTACGAGTTCGTTCCTTAGTTGTTTGATTTGATACTCTAGAACTCGTCTGTGGACACTTTTTATCAAATTCATTTTTTATTTTCTTGAAATTATATGAAAAGGAGACTTCCTAAAGAATCATTAATGAAAAAAAATACTTTAATTTATGATATGTGATAGATGTGAAAATCAGGCAGTCTATACTAGGAAATATTCAGGTCAAAAACTATGCTCACAATGTTTCTCAAATTCTATTGTGAGAAAAACTGCTAAAACTATTTCAAAATACAATATGATTAAAAATGATGAATTAGTGGCTGTTGCAGTCTCTGGTGGAAAAGATTCTCTGGCATTACTAAAAATTATTCATGAAATGGCATTAACTCATAATTTTAGAATTAAGGTAATTACGATTGATGAGGGGATTCCAGGTTATAGAGATGAGGCATTAGAGATTGTTAAAAAATTTTGTGGAGAATTAAATGTTGAACACAAAGTTTACTCTTACAAAGACCTGTTTGAATTGACGCTTGATGAAGCATTGGAATTAAGAGAAAACAAAAAAACTTCTTCATGTTCAATTTGTGGTACACTTAGAAGACGTGCAATGGATTTTGCAGCAAAAGATATTGGGGCAGATGTAATTGCAACAGGTCATAATCTTGATGATACATTACAAACATTTGTCATAAACATGCTTTCAGGAGATACAAATAAGATTGGATGGATGGATCCAGATACGTCTACAAATTCTTTAAGAAAAATAAAACCATTTTGTGAGATATATGAATCTGAAATAGTATTTTATGCATTTACAAACGATATACCATTTCAATCAGAACCTTGTCCACACATGAGTGAAGGAATAAGAACAGAAATTCGTGAATTTCTAAATTCATTAGAAAGTAAGCATAGTGGAATTAAAAATAATTTGTATCGATCAGTTCTCAAAGTATCTCAAATTGTTAAGAATTCTAATTATAAACAAAAAACAATTTGTGAAAAGTGTGGTAATGAGTGTACAGGTAATGTATGCTCAGTTTGTAATATGATTTTAAAACTAAAAGCAAATCAAACCTAATGCAAATATAACATACTTTCTTTAGGAAAAATGGTAGTAGGTAAGATCAGGGTGCTAGCCGTGCCCTATTCTGAAACCGGCTATATGCAGAGATCAGTAACTGTTGGGTAAATCTCTAGATGGGTAATTCCCGCTTGGTGTGCGGAAATGAAATCACGCCGAGGCGGATGGTTGCAGGACTAGAACTATCCGAAGGGATAACTTCTAAGACCGAACCATTGAAAGGGATGAGGTCCGGGAGGGAGCAATCCTAAGGTGGGACATCCATGCTTCCTCGTCAACGTGGCGGATCTTGTATGCCTTGAAATGGGGCTATTCGTCTAGACTGGAGCCAACAGATCTACTACCTTTATAATTAAAATCAATTTTGCAAAATCATGGAGGGAATAATCTCATTTGGTAATAAGAGAAGTTATGATGACTTTAAGAAACAAATTCCAAATTCAGTATTACCTCTTTTTGATTCAATCAGAGAATTTTGCTTCTCTTTGGGAGAAAATGTAGTAGAAGATGTTAGAATGCATAGAGTAGTTTTTTGTAAATCAATGACATTTAGATGGTTTGTAGATGTAGAACCTCAAAGAGAAGGAGTCATCATCAAAATTCAGAAAAACCGAAAAGAACCTGTACAAATTATTCAGATCAAAAAAGACCAGCTAATTTCAGAATTTAATCAAATGCTCAAAGTTGCATTTGAAGAAATTCATTAATACAAAACATCAAATTTTTTAAATTCGCCAGAAAATTTTTCGTTATGTATCTCTACATCTTCAACTCTAGCATTAGCAGGTCCCCCATGTGACCATTCAACAAGTCTGTTAATTTTTTCTTCATCTCCTTCTAAAACAGCCTCAACACAACCATTTTTGAGATTTTTAACCCATCCAAAAACATTATTTTTCTTTGCCATCACTTTTAGTGCTTGACGAAAAAATACACCTTGCACTTTACCAGTTACAATAATTCTAATTCGTTGATTTGACATTCAAGTTTTATTTTAGTGAGCTATTAATCAATTTTAGGTTAGAAGAAAAACTACTTTCTTTCTTTAATTCTAGCTCTACCAGTCTTTCTGGCAGCAATACTACCTACCTTTGCACCAGGAGGTGCGTCTCTTGAAACAGTTGAACTTTGTCCAACATGTTGATGACGACCACCACCATGTGGGTGAACATAAGCGGCTTGAGCAACACCTCTAACAATCGGAAATTTCTTTCCTTTTGATCTGAAACTTCTCCATTTATTACCTGCACTCATCATTGGTCTTTCACCAGCTCCGCCTCCAGCAAGAGTACCAATCATGGCTCTATTTTTTGGATTAAGAGTAGTAAATTTTCCAGAAGGCAATTTTACAGTAACACCCTCATCACCATGAGAGAAAATAGTTGCGTCAGTTCCTGCAGATTTAACAATAGCACCACCATCTCCAAAGTGCCTTTCAATGTTACATACAGTTGTTCCATCAGGAATATTTTGAACACTAATGACATTTCCTTGTTCAATTTTTGATTTTAATCCAAATTGTAAAGATGTGCCCACTTTAGTTCCTAGTACTGCTGGAACAAATGAAACGGAACCATCCTCAAATCTGATTTTAGATAATGGTGCTTCTCTACCACGTTCATGAATTAGATCAATAATTTTACCTTCATGTTGTTCTGATAGTGGAAAACGGGGATAATTCGCCTTGGAACCTACTTTTCCAGTCGCTGTAGATCTAAATTGATGTCCTCCACGGCCACGTCGTCTAACTAATGGTCTTTTACCCAAGTTGTTCGTTTCCTCTGCACAGATGATTTTAAGCTTGTGATCGGTGTTTGTTGTTTATGAAAATTACCACAAAGGTATAAAAATTAGAAAAATGGCGTTTCTCTATGAGTCAAAATGCTCTTACCCTCAAAGTTCTTGAGGCATATACAAGAGATGTTGGAAGAGGCGTAGCAAGAATTGATTATGATTCTATGGACACACTAAGTGCCTCTACTGGAGATGTCATAGAAATTAAAGGTAAAAGAAGAACAGTTGCTAAATGTCTTCCATTATATCCATCTGATGAAGGAAAAGGAATTATCAGAATTGACGGACTAGGTAGAAATAATTCAGGAATTGCTATTGGAGATTCAATTTCAGTGAGAAAGATAAAGGCAGTAGCTGCAGAAAAAATAATAGTTGCACCACTAGAAGCAATTCCTCCAATTGATGAGAGGTATCTTGCAGATGCTTTAGAAAGTGTTCCTTTGATTAAAGGAGATAATGTAATGGTTCCATACTTTGGTGGACGTTTAACTTTTCAAGTTATAGGGGTAACGCCAGCAGCTGATGCAGTTTTAGTTACTCAAAAAACTGTTTTTAACATTGCAGAAAAAGGAGAGACATTACGTGGAGTTCCACAAGTAACCTATGAAGATATTGGTGGTTTAACAGATGAGATTAAAAAAGTTAGAGAGATGATTGAGCTTCCCTTAAGACACCCAGAAATTTTTGAAAAGTTAGGAATTGAAGCACCAAAAGGTGTCTTATTGTATGGTCCTCCTGGAACAGGCAAGACGTTACTTGCAAAAGCAGTTGCAAATGAAAGTAATGCACACTTCATCAGTATTTCAGGTCCAGAAATTATGAGTAAGTTTTATGGAGAAAGTGAAGCAAGACTAAGAGAAATTTTTAAAGAAGCAAGAGAAAAATCTCCATCAATAATTTTTATTGATGAAATTGATTCCATTGCACCAAAAAGAGAAGAAGTTACAGGTGAAGTTGAAAGAAGAGTTGTTTCTCAAATGTTATCATTAATGGATGGATTGGAGGCAAGAGGTAAAGTTATTGTTATTTCTGCAACAAATAGACCAAATGCAATTGATCCTGCACTTAGGAGACCAGGTAGATTTGATAGAGAAATAGAGATTAGAGTTCCAGACAAAAAAGGAAGAAAGGACATTCTTTCAATTCACAGTAGAAATATGCCATTAACAGATGATGTCAATATGGATAAACTCGCATCAGTAAGCCACGGATATGTTGGCGCAGATTTAGAATATCTCTGTAAAGAAGCTGCAATGAAATGTTTGAGAAGATTACTCCCTGTTCTGGATTTACAAGAAGAGAAACTCCCTCCAGAAACATTGGATAAACTTATTGTAAATGGGGATGACTTTTCAAAAGCATTGATGGAAGTAATACCATCTGGAATGAGAGAAGTTTTCATTGAGAATCCAGATGTAAAGTGGGATGACGTTGGAGGTTTAGACGATGTCAAACGAGAGCTGCAAGAAGCTGTTGAATGGCCAATGAAATATCCAGGTCTTTATGATAAATTAGGGCACAAAATGCCAAGAGGTATCTTACTTCACGGTGTAAGTGGCACAGGAAAAACTTTGCTTGCAAAAGCAGTTGCTACAGAAAGTGAAGCAAACTTTATTTCAGTAAGAGGTCCTGAACTTTTATCAAAATGGGTTGGTGAATCTGAAAGAGGTATAAGAGAAATTTTCAAAAGAGCACGCCAATCTTCACCATGTGTGATATTCTTTGATGAAATTGATTCGATAGCACCAATCAGAGGAGCAGGGGGAGAAACTCAAGTAAGTGAAAGAGTCGTTAGCCAATTACTTACAGAATTGGATGGAATGGAAAATATGCATGGTGTTGTAGTTTTAGCTGCAACAAACAGAGCAGATATGATCGATCCTGCATTGTTAAGACCAGGAAGATTTGATAAGATTATTCAGATTCCACTTCCAGACAAAGAAAGTAGAAAGAGTATCTTGAAAATTAGTTCCGCAGAAATACCAATAATTTCTGAGGCAAGTGAAACCGGACGTGTTGATTTTGATAAACTTGCTGAAATGACTGATGGACTTAGTGGTGCAGACGTAGCAGCTATTGCAAATACTGCAGTTTCTTTAGTTATTCATGAATTCCTAGATAAGCATCCAGATGTCAAAGATGTTGAGAAAAAGAGCATGGATGTCAAAGTAACTATGGAACACTTTGAAAAATCAGTTAAGAAAGTGAGAGAACAAAAAGAGCTAAAGTTGGGCGAAAAACTAGTAGCTTCCTATTACAGGTAGTTTTAATAAAATAACAAATCTAATCCTCATAAATGTCAGAACATAGAGGATATGAAGGAGATTCGTTAGAATTCCTAAAGGCAAATCAGATTTCAGTTGGTGATTCCGTTAAAATATTGGCAGATATCACTTATTCAGGCATAATAATGCCAAGGTATGAGCACAGTGATGATAAACATATTGTGTTGAAATTAAACAGTGGCTACAACATTGGCTTAGAAATTGCAAAGATAGAAAAAATTGAAAAGAATCAATCTACAAAAAAAATTATTGAGAAAGATGAAAAGATAGAAAAAATAGCAGGATTGCCCAAAATTCTGTTATTATCAACTGGGGGAACAATTGCAAGTAAGATTGATTACAGAACAGGTGCAGTTACACCTGTATTAACTGCTGAAGAATTAAATTCATCAGTTCCAGAACTTGCTAAAATTGCTAACATAGATACACAAGTTCTATTTTCAGAATATTCTGAAAATATAATGCCAGAACATTGGTTACAAATTGCTGAAAAGATTAATGGATATTCTAAATCAGATTATACAGGAATAATTATTGCACATGGTACAGATACTATGCATTATACATCATCCTTTCTTTCATTTGCACTTGCAGGATTTCCTATTCCAATTGTGTTAGTTGGATCACAAAGATCATCAGATCGTGCTTCATCAGATGCAGCATTAAATTTGATCAGTGCAACAAAGTTTATCACGGAAAGTAAGACTAAAGGTGTCTATATTGTCATGCATCAAGATGAAAATGACGAAACAGTTGCATGTCATTTTGGAACTAGGGTTAGAAAAAATCATACAAGCAAGAGAGGAGCATTCCAAACAATTGGAGATGATCCGGCATTTATAATTGCAGAAAATCAAATTCAGAAAAATATTACAGAAGATTTCTTTAAAGTAAATGAATTTCAACCAAAAATTTATCTCGATACAAAAGTTGCTTTAGTAAAATATCATCCTGGATATGATCCAAATTTGTTAGATAAAATTATTGAGATGGGATTCAGAGGAGTAATTTTTGAAGGAACTGGATTAGGTCATATTGGAAAGATAATGTATGAAAGTGTAAAAAAAGCAAATGAGAAAGGAGTATTTCTAGGCATGACTTCTCAATGTATTGATGGTAGAGTTGGAATGACAGTGTATGAGAGTGGGCGTGATTTACTGGATTTAGGCATAGTTCCTTTGGAAAATATGATTCCAGAAGTGGCATTAGTAAAGGTAATGTGGGCAATGGGTAACTCACAAAATAGAGATGAAGTAAAGAAAATTATGCTTAAAAATATTGCATCAGAATTATCAGAATAAGAGAGTGGAAAAATGTCAGAATTTTCCATAAATAATGTAGGATTGAAGGTTGGACTTGAAATTCACCAACAGCTAGCAACTAACAAGAAGTTGTTTTGTAGTTGCAGACCAATTGAATCTGATGAATATTATATGAAATTTCAAAGAAAACTGCGTGCAGTAAAAAGTGAATTGGGAGAATATGATCCTGCAGCATTATTTGAAAAATCTAAATCTAAAACAATAATGTATTATTCTAATCCAGAAAGTAGTTGTTTAGTTGAACAAGATGAAGAACCACCTCACAATTTAGATAAAGATGCAAAAGAACTTGTACTTGTAATTGCATCATCACTGAATTCAAAAATTTTTAGTGAAGTTTACCCAATGAGAAAAACTGTAATTGATGGTTCAAACACAACAGGATTTCAACGAACAATGTTATTTTCACAAGGGGGACAAATTGATGTTGATGGAGAAAAAGTTGGTGTTCAGTCAATTTGTCTTGAAGAAGATTCCGCAAAACTTCTTGGAGATAAAGGAAATATCAGAGAATATAGTTTAGATCGTCTTGGAATTCCACTTGTAGAGATTGCATTAGAGCCTGTAGAAGTGGATTCTAAAAAAATAAAAAAAATTGCATTATCATTAGGCAGACTATTACGAAGTACTAAAAAAGTAACAAGAGGGATTGGTTCAATCAGACAAGATGTAAATGTTTCAGTGAAAGATGGAGGAGGAGTTGTTGAAGTTAAAGGAGTTCAACAATTAGATCAATTAGAAAAAATAGTAGAATTTGAGGCTAAAAGACAGTATGGATTAGTCAAAATTGCTGAAAAATTAAAGAATTCTGATTTCAAAGGAATTTCAAAAGACGCAGATATTTTTGATATTACTGAAGACTGGAACAGTTGTAAATCTGAGATTATACAAAAAGCACTAAACGACAATTCAATAATCAAAGCAATAAAAATTGAGAATTTTTCTGGAATGTTTGGATATTCTCCATATGAAGGGATACGATTAGGAAAAGAAATAGGGGAATTAGTAAAATTCTATGGAATAGGAGGAATTTTTCATTCTGATGAACTACCTAACTATGGAATTAATGATGAAGATATTTCAATTGTTAAAAATATTTTAAAAATTAAGGAAAATGATGCGTTTTTGATACTTGCAGCTGCTTCTTCTAAAATTGATTTTGCTATTGATTCAATAATTAATAGATTAGTAGAAGCAAAAAAAGGAGTTCCTGCAGAAACTAGATTAGCTACACAAACAGGTGAAACAATATTCTTAAGACCTCGTCCAGGTGCATCTAGAATGTATCCAGAAACAGATATCCCACCAATTTTAGTTACAAGTGATGAACTTGAAAATGCAGAAAAAAATATTCCAAAATCATGGGATGAGTCACTTTTAGAGTTACAAAAGAAATATGATTTGAATCCTCAGCTTTCGGAACAAATTTTTGATTCACAGTATATTGAATTATTTGAAAAAATAGTGAAAAGAACTAAAGTTAATCCTACATTTGTTGCATCAATTCTTTGTTCGACAATAACTAATTTAGAGAGAAGTGGACTAAATTCTAACTTATTACGAAATGAGGATATTGTAAAATCATTTCAGTTATTAGAAGAAGAGAAAATTGCCAAAGAATCAATTGAGATGATTTTTGAAAACATTATGGATGAAAAATCACAAACAATCGAAGAGGCAATGAAAAATGCTTCGATTGAGGCTGTAAATGAATCAGATTTGGAGAAAATTATTGAAGAAATAGTTGAAAAGAATCAAGAGATTGTTAAAAATCAAAAAGAAAGAGCTGTTGGGCCGCTTATGGGAATTGTTATGAAGGAATTAAGGGGTAAAGCCTCTGGTGAAATGATAAACAAACTTCTTTTAAAAAATATCAAGAAGAAAATAGCAAGTGTCTAATTGAAGTTTATGCGGGAAGTGGGATTTGAACCCACGAACTCCTAGAAGATAAGGATCTGAACCTTACGCCGTTGACCAGGCTGGGCGACTCCCGCATTGTAAATTTTTGAAATCTAGAATAAGTTTCTTTATTATATGTAAAACAAATACACCCAATTAACTAAGTGAGAAAATGGAATTTAGAGAAATATATTGTACAAATTGTAAAAAAGTGCTTGGGCGTTATAATATTAAATTCTACGATGATGCTAAAATTGAGGAAGTATTAAAAACAACTCATGTTATACATGTAAGAAATGGACATCAAGTTAACATTAGAAAATTTGTAAAAGATTAATTCAGTTTTATTTTTTCTACTGCCTCTGAAAGATTCGAAATTCTATGGATTTGGTTTTCTGAAATATGTTTATTCCATGGTTGTGAATATAGAATTACTTTTTTGTTGCGCTGAAGAATTCTTAATGCATTTAGAGGTGAATCGTCAATAAATACATCATAATCTAAATCGGCCTTCATTGGTCCATCAATTACAGATACATAATTGTTATATGATATATTGTGATGATCAAGCCAATTTTTTACGAAATAATCAGTAGAGCGTTCTCTTGCAGTTACAATATCTACTTGACCTATCTTTGAGAGATTTTTTGTAACGGATGATAAATTTTCTTCAGTAGGAGGTATGGAATCCCAATTTTTCCAACAAGAACTTAATTCGGCATAAAAATCATAGCGGTTGATCTGGAATTTCTTCCAAAAGTTCCAATCAGTAATATCATCTTTAGAGATTTTTGGTCTGATTGTATTGCTGTAATTTAACCAAGATTTTATTACATCGGCAAGTACACCATCAACATCTAATGCAATTTTCATTTTTTTATCAGTCACTAGCTTTTTGAAATTCATCTAAAAGGTTTTTCTGATGTTTATTGAGTTTTTTTGGAATGTTTACTACAATTCGAACATATTGATCCCCTCTGCCTCTAGAATTGATATGTGAAACTCCTTTTCCTCTTAATTTGATAATTGTATTTGGTTGACTGCCAGAATCAACTTTGATTGTTTCTGTATCCTCCAAGGTTGGAACAACAATCTTACAACCTAATGCAGCATCAATCATTGAGACATCTTGATCATAGAAAATATCTTTCCCATCCCTATTGAATTGGGGATGAGGTTGTACTCTAACTCTAACAATCAGATCACCATTAACACCATCAGGAACCTCATTTCCTTCTTCTGGAACAGTGTAATCACCTGAATCAATACCGGGTGGAATTTCAAAAGTAACTTTTTTGATACCTCCTTTCTTCCCTTGTCCTTTGCATTCACCACATGGGGTTTCAATTATAGAGCCTTGACCTCTACAAGTAGAACATGGTGCAGCTGTTACAAACGAAGCAAATCCCATATTACGTCTGTGTTGTACTTGCCCCTGGCCATTACATGTAACACATGTTTTCTTGTTAGTACCAGGTTTACAACCAGTTCCATGACAAATATTACATTCAATCTGTTTTTGCAAATCAATTTCTAGTTTTTTTCCATGAAGAACATCCTCTAATGTTACCGAAGTTTCATAGAGAATATCAGAACCACGTTGTTGACTAAAACCAAATCCTCCTCCCCGACCGAAGATTGATTCAAAAACGGAATCAAATCCGCCTCCTCCACGACCAAAAATATCACTAAAATTCCCACGTGCTCCTTGAAATATATCATCACTAGTGTATCTGCCATCAACACCAGCGTGACCATATTGATCATAGACTTGCTTTTTTTTAGGATCCGAAATAACAGCGTATGCCTCAGAAATTTCTTTGAAATGTTCTGGAGCTTCTGAAGATTTGTTACGATCGGGATGAAATTTTAATGCTAATTTTCTATACTGATTTTTTACTTCATTTGTAGTAGATGTTTTAGATACTCCTAAAACCTCATAATAATCACGTTTTGCAGACATGAATTATTCTTTAATCACAATAACCGTATAAATGATTGAATTTGAAAAATTAGTTAGTTTTTGTTTCATCAGTTGAAGATGATTCAGTTGTTTGGTTATCTGCATCAGTACTTTGTTGTCCTTCAGCATCAGTACTTTGTTGTCCTTCAGCATCAGTACTTTGTTGTCCTTCAGCATCAGTACTTTGTTGTCCTTCAGCATCAGTACTTTGTTGTCCTTCAGCATCAGGAGTAGGTGAAGTATTTTTGTAAAGTTCAGTGGTTACTTCGTTGACTATGGATTGTAATGTTTCAAGTTTAGGCTTTAATTCATCAGTCTCTTTATCTAAAACTTCTTTAACTTCTTTAACAGCATCAGTGATTTTGATTCCCTGTTCTTGAGAAATTTTATCCTTAAGATCATGATTAACTAATTTCTCAGTAGTGTAAATATAACTCTCTGCTTCATTTTTAAGATCAATTTTTTCTTTCTTCTTTTCGTCTTCAGCAGAAAATTTTTCTGCATCTTCTTTTAATTTTTCAATTTCTTCTTTAGATAATTTTGACGAAGATTCAATAGTAATTTTTGCTTCCCTTTGAGTTCCAAGATCTTTTGCTGTGACATTAATTATTCCATTTGCATCAATATCAAATTTTACATTAATTTGAGGAATTCCTCTTGGAGCTGGTGGCACATCAGTAAGATTAAAGCTTCCTAATGAAACATTGTCAGTTGCCATTGGTCGTTCGCCTTGAACAACATGAATAGTTACAGCTGTTTGATTATCAGCCGCAGTTGTGAAAACTTTACTCTTGGAAGTTGGAATTGTTGTATTTCTTTCAATTAATGGTTCTCGAACTCCACCCAAAGTTTCAATTCCTAATGTAAGTGGAGTAACATCAAGTAAAACTATATCACTAGTAACATCTCCAGCAATAATTCCTGCCTGTATTGCAGCTCCCATTGCTACTGCTTCCATAGGATCAACTCCTGATTCAGGCTCTTTTCCAACAACTTCACGTACCATTTTTCTAACTAATGGCATTCTTGTTGGTCCACCAACCATCACGATCTTGTTGATATCAGAGTTGGAGAGTTTTGCATCTTCAAATGCTTTTACTATAGAAGGCTTACATCGTTGAACAACCGGTCCAATTAATTCATCTAGTTTAGCTCTAGTGATTCTTAATTCAAGATTTTTGGCACCTGTTGATGAATCTTGTGCAATGAAAGGCAAAGTAACATCTGTTTCCATAACTGTGGACAATTCAATTTTAGCTTTTTCAGCAGCTTCTCTAATTCTTGACATTGCAGTTGTATCTTGTGAAAGATCAATGCCCTCTTTTTTCTTGAATTCATCAACAATGTAATCGATTAGAATTTTATCCATATCTGTACCACCTAACTGCGTATTACCAGCTGTGCTTAGTACTTCAAAAACACCTCCCCCCATTTCCATTATGGTAACATCCAAAGTACCACCACCAAAATCAAAGACAATAATTTTCATGTCTTCTTTTGCTTTATCTAATCCAAATGCCAACGATGCTGCTGTTGGTTCGTTAATTATTCTAACAACATCAAGACCAGCAATAGTTCCTGCATCTTTAGTTGCTTGACGTTGATTATCATCAAAATATGCGGGAACTGTAATTACTGCTTTTTCCACAGATTCACCAACAAATGCCTCAGCGTCTTTTTTGATTTTTTGAAGAATAAATGAAGAAATTTGTTGAGGTTTGTATTCTTTACCTTGAATTTTAAAAATATGATCAGAACCCATTTTTCTTTTAGCAGCAAGAATAGTATTATCAGGATTTGTTACTGCCTGTCTTCGTGCAGGTTCTCCAACTAAAAGTTCACCGTCTTTAGTAAATGCTACAACAGATGGAAATGCTTTTCCTCCCACAGTAGCTCCTTCTGCAGAAGGAATAATTGTTGGTTTACCACCCATAACAACTGCAGCAGCAGAGTTACTTGTTCCTAAATCAATTCCAATTACTTTAGCCATATTTTATCATCCTTTTTTTGAAATCTCTACCAGCGTAGGTCTTACAACCCTCTCATGAGAAATATATCCCTTCCTAATCTCTTTTGTAATTGTGTTATCATCTAAATCAGGATCAGTAATAATGGATATAGCTTCATGAAAATTTGGATTAAAAATTTCGCCTAATGCATCAATTGGAATAACATGATATTTTTTCAGTAGTGAATTCATATTTTTCAAAATAGAATCCAAGCCAGTAGTACTAATTTTACTTTCAGAAAAAACTTCTTTGGCTCTAACAAAATCATCATATATTTTTAAAAAATCTAAGATAAATTCATCAATTTTAGCATTAACGCCATTTTCTATATCAGATTGTGTTTTTCGATTAAGATTCTGAAAGTCTGCTAAAACATGTTTTAATTCTTCTTCATGTTCCAATACTTTTTGTTTTTCTAACTCTAACAATTTTGATAATTCTTCAATGCTTATTTCTGCGGGGTTAGATTCTTCAGAAGAATCATCAGATTTAGGCTCATTTTCAGATGACAAATCAACAGAAATTTCGTCAGGACTATTTTCAGAGGACAAATCAAAAAAAATATTAATTTCGCTAATTTAAATTATTATTGTAGAGTTTCGCATAAAGGATTAGCTTTGACGACAATTAGATTAGAATCTTGTTTAGTTTTTTCGATACGTTCAAAATCAGTTTTTGAACATGCTACAACAATTGTAGTTTTGTCACTATGAAAAAGATCAAAGTTTGAGTCTTCATAAGCTTCTACATCACCTATATAATCACGTAATCTTGTGGTTAAATTTTGGAGCATCTCAATTTTATCTCCTCGCATCGCATGTTGATCAAGGGTCCAATATAATGCAATTTTTGTTCTGCTAGCTTTAAGATCATTTTTCTTTAATGTTGTTCGAATTTCATCAATTAGTCTCTTGATGTAGCTGTCAATTCCTTTTACACTTCCATTAATTAGATACATGAGAGTGTTTGTACCCTCGAATGAGGAACCTAGAGATTTAATATCAAATAGTCCGCCAACCATTTCATCAAGGAATATTTTCTGAAAATCGTCTGAGTATAGATCATTTTTGGTTATTTCGTCTTGTGCGTATTTACATACTTCTAAAACACTACACAAACTAGAAAATCTAGTTAGGATTTTAATGGCATGAAAATGTTCTGATGATGAAATAGCAACAAATCTTTTCTCTTGTTTACCTATGGTGAGTAAATCATATAATTTAGAATCTTCTTGTGCATTAAAAGAACCAATAATCTCTGGTTGTTTATCTTGATCTTCTAATGGATAATAAAAATATGAAATATGTTTTCCAACCTCAAAACCTGTTACGTGTTCCAGTAATGAAATATTTTCATTGTTACCTCCAAACCCTGTTGGGAGAGTAAAAACAACTGAGCTGTTTTTCTTTAATGATTTCACTGCATCCTTAAATTTGGAACGAATTTCAGTTTTGGTGTCTTGTCCTGTTTTTCTAATTCTTGGAGTAAAGAAAAGATATTGAGCTTTTGAAATGGCCACATCGATAGGTTCCATAGCCAATAATGGTTCATCTTCTTTTAGAGAAGATACATTTGGGTAAGTTTTAGCTATTTCTGCTTTAAGTGAAATTGCTGATGGAGTTGATTCATCTATAATGTAAACATCAGCTCCTTTGATTGCCATTTGAGATGCAATAGTATATCCTTCGGTGCTTAGGCCATAAACAACAACTTTTACTCCCCCCATTACATTTCCAGCTGTTTATAGACTAAGAAAAACTTATTGAACTTACTACAATTATGAAAATTACTTGAAAATATGGATAGATATTCTTACACCAAAGCAATTATTGTTTTCTGAACAAATAATCAAAAAATTAGAAAAAAAACACAAAATTTTGTGCACTTCTAGAGAATATGAAGAAGTTATGGAATTGGCAAAAATACGTAATTCTGACCTTGTTTTTGTCGGAAAACATGGAGGAGATGATAAGAAAGCTAAACTTGAAGCCAGTATTGACAGAATAAGCAAGCTTTTTGGAAAAATCAAGGCATTTTCACCAGATTTGACTATTAGTTTTTGTTCTCCTGAAGCAGCAAGAATTTCATTTGGATTAAGAATAAGACATGTAGCATTTTGTGATTCACCACATGCTGATGCAGTTATGCGATTAACATTACCCTTAATTCAAAAATTGCTTATTCCAAATGCTATCCCAAAAGATGAATTTACTAAATATGGAATTGATAAGAAAAATATTATTTCATACAAAGCAATAGATGCAGTTGTTACTATCAAAAGAAAAATAAATCAAGAAGCGTCATTGCCATTTAGAAAGAATAAAAGAAAAAATATTTTGATCAGGGTAGAAGAAAGAGAGGCATCATATGCATCAAAATCAAGTATAACAATTCCTATCATTAAACAAGTTGTAAAGGAGTATAGTAAAGAAAATATTGTAATTTTAGGTAGATACACAAAACAAATTCAAAATCTTCAAAAAAAGTTTGGTAAAAAAGCTAAAATTGTTAAAATGTCATTCGATGGGAAACATTTGTTGAACAATACAGATATTTTCATAGGTTCTGGTGGAACTATGACTGCAGAATCTGCTTTATTAGGAATTCCCACTATTTCTTACAACGCAGTTCCAAATATTATAGAGAGTTATTTAGTAAAAAAATTTCTAGTGAAAAGAGAAACAAATCCAGTGAAAATTACTAATCACATTAAGAAAATTTTTGGATCATCAAATAATATAAATCAAAAAAAAGCAAAAAGAATTGTAGAACAAATGGAAGATCCTATACAAAAATTAATCAAAGTAATCAAAGAATGATTTTAGTTTAATTTTATTTAAGAGTCAAATTCAAATAAAAAGTTCATTAAGGGAATGAGAGTGCTGGATTTAGCAGCCCGGTAGTGTAGAGGTCAAGCATATGGGCCTTTGAAGCCCGTGACGCCAGTTCGAGTCTGGCCCGGGCTACATATTTAAAAAATGAAATATTGTTGTAACATGAATATAACATAGATAGTTTTTCTGAAATTAAGTACGATGACAGACATTATTTTGGGCATGGGTGAGGTAGGAGAGGCGCTATTTGACTTATTCGTTGAAAGAGAGTTTAATTGCATTGGAATTGATATAGATAATTCAAAATGCAAAAACTATTCAGAAAACTCTACTATTGAGAATCCAGAATATCTTCATGTATGCCTTTCAGGCGAATTAACAGAATTTGAAGATATCATATCAAATTGGGTTAGTAAGCTTGAAGGTTTGAAAGCAATCATAATTCATTCTACTGTTAAACCAGGAACAACAAAAAATATTCAAAAAAAATTAAAAATTCCTATTTTATTTTCACCAATACGTGGAATACATAAAAGATTTTTAGAAGATATAAAAAAATATACAAAATTTATTGCTACAGATGATAAACAATTAGTTCCAGAAATAAAATTAGACTTAGAAAAAAGATTTCAAAAAGTAGATTGGATGTCAACTACCAAAACTGCTGAACTTGCAAAATTATTAGTTGATACAACATATTATGGATGGTTAATCAATTATGCTCAGATTACAAAAATGATTTGTGAGAAAGAAGGCGTTGATTTTGATGAAATGTGGAAATTTGCTGATGAAATCCAAGATAAATTACACAACAGACCAAAAATGTATCCAGGTATTATTGAAGGACATTGTGTAATTCCGAATCTGAGTTTGATAGAAAATGAAAATTTAGACATGATTAGAAAAATTAACGAATTGTATGAAAAGTTTAAAAAATAATTCTAATTTCTAAAAATCTAGTTTTGTTAATAATTTTGATGCAATAATAAAAAGAACAGAAGCGATTCCCACAAGAACTATCATTTCATAAATTACAAATTCAGTGATGGTTCCAAAAATTCCTGCTCTAATTATATCTACGAGATAAGTTAATGGGTTTAGATAAAATAAAGAACGTAATGGTTCTGGAGCTCCATCAGCTGGATAAAATGCAGTACTAACAAAAGCAGATAATAGAAAAACAGTGTTAATGACTACATTAAATCCCTCACTTGAGCGTAATCTGGTAGAAATTATTGATGCCAGTGAACCAAATAATATAGATCCGGTAATAGCACCAAAAATAATTATTGGAATTGTAACAAATGAAAATTCTACAGATTCAAAAAATACAGGATAGCCAACTAAAGCTATTATAGATGCACTTAGTAATCCAACTATTCCTATAGTGCAAATATTGCTAAGAATATAATGACTCCTGGTGAATGGTCCTGACATAATTTGTTCAAACATTCCATATTTTCTATCATTCCAAATAATGATACCAGAAATAAGCGTGCTATTCATGATGTTAAACCCAATCATACCTGATGCTAAAAATGCGGGATAATCAAGATCTTTACCACCAAAAGGAACTTCATTAATTAATGGTGCATATGCAAAGCCTGCAACAAAAATATAGATCAAAGGAAAAATAACTTGCCAAATTAAAAATCCAGGGTTAAGAGAAATTGTTAGATTTCTATTTACCAATCTAATTATTGGATGTATTTTCTCTCACCATTTTTAAAAAGATGTCTTCAAGATTTGTTGGGACAGCAGATAGA
>Ga0208879_1000827_pt1 | contig 30990 bp, 27 predicted proteins | sample Knorr_S15_td_Bot_FD_185605 | JGI IMG/M metagenome (GOLD analysis project Ga0208879, IMG submission 185605) | Marine microbial communities from Southern Atlantic Ocean transect - Knorr_S15_td_Bottom_ad_5009_LV_A (SPAdes) (version 2) | ecosystem: Environmental > Aquatic > Marine > Oceanic | place...
ACGGGGGCAGCGCCTGATTTTAACCCTGTTCCGAACGGCCACGATCTGAGCCTGGATGAAGATAATACGTCCTGGCGGGTAGGTGTGAACTGGGCGATGAACGACGAGACGCTCGTTTATGGCAACGTCAGCAAAGCCTATAAAAATGGCCAGTTCCCAACGCTGCCTGGCTCTGCCCTGGTGCAGCTTCAGGCAGTCGTCCAGGAAGAGCTGCTCGCTTATGAAATTGGAGCGAAATCAACACTGTTGGACGGTAGCCTGCAGTTGAACGGTGCAGTCTTCTACTATGACTACACTGATAAGCAAATCCTTGGTGCGCTTGAGGACCCGGTATTTGGCGCTCTGCCTGCACTGGTCAATGTACCTGAATCTTCTGTACAGGGGTATGAGTTGATTGCCACCTGGCTGCCCATTGACGGTCTCACGATTTCACCTTCGGTGAGTTACGCTGATACAGAAGTTGACGGTACCTTCAGAAATTTTGATGCGTTCTTCAAACCCGGCTTCAATGACGGCACTAAGGACTTCTCGGGCCAGGATTTCCCGCAGGCACCAGAATTGCAGGCAAATCTGGCTATTACCTATAGCTGGGCAGTGATGAATGGCTGGACAGCGTTCGTCGGTACCAACGTAAATTATCAGGAAGAGACCCACTCGTTTTTTGTTGATGAATGCAAAGAACCAGGCGTCCCGTGTACACGCGAAGATGCCCAGGAAATATCAGGTGACACAACGCTTCCTGTACCCGATAGAACTCTGGTGGATGTGCGTGCTGGCATCGAGAACAACAATTGGAAGATCTGGGCGTGGGGACGTAACGTCACCGATGAATACTACTGGACCCGGCACAGCAAGGTTAACGATACGATCGTTAAGCTAACAGCAATGCCAAGAACTTACGGCATCTCCGTTAGCTACCAAATGTAATTGTAGATTGCTGAAACTGCTGTCCCGGTTCGACACCTTTTTGGATGTCGAGCCGGGGCTTTTTTTTGAGTGAATTCTGGGCTCTGCTGAGCAGACACCAGAATGGCATCTTGAGGCGGATCAGCAATCGGGCTCTGAGTAGAATGGCACTTGCTTAACTAGAATTTGTGTCATCCTGAACGACCCCGGTCGTTCAGGATGACAATATCCTGCTAAGCAAGCGCCATTCAGCTCTGAGTATTGGGGGGCGATACCTGTTGGGTGAGTATGTTGGTGGATACTCAATTCGCTTGAAGCCAGGGGCCGTTGTTCAATCCATCCTGATTAAGCTGGTGCCCAGGCCTCAGGAAAAACTTCAGGAAATTCACTGAGTAGCTGCCCGTCCTGGGGATTGTGATCATATAGTGCTAACGGATCCGGGATAGATTGACTACGACGCCGGAGGTAGTGCACGTCTGGTCCTGCCCATAAGGATGCGTGTGATCGTCTGGGATGCGGTAGCTCAACGCCTCCTCGCGCGGAATGCACAATATTCCCGTGAAACAACAAAACATCCCCGGGTTCATAGTCCCAGCCCAGAATATCGAAAGAATCTCTCGCTGTTTCAATTTCAGGTAGAACCGGTAAGTCCGGGTCGAGAAACGAATCGAAATAGGTCCATTGTTCATGGGACTCAGGGCCGATGAGCACCTTGCCATCAGCAAATGCCTTGTTCAGGGCAGCAGCACCTTCCGGGTCCTGTTCAGGATCCATCCCCACCGGCGGACGGTAAGTAACATTCCACAAATGGGAGCCACGTAGCACTTCAAGACTCACGTTCCGGGGTGCAGGGTCGGCGCACACCCAGGCCCTGATCAACTGATGGCCCTCCACATTGTAATAGCAGGTGTCCTGGTGCCAGGCACTCGGCGCGATCATGCCTGCGGGTTTATAAAACATTTGATCCATATAGAACCTGACGGGCGCATTCAGGATTGATCCAACGATCCCGGCAATGGGAGAATCAGTGATGAGTTCCCTGAGCTTGGGTGAGTGCGAAGCGGGAAACTGATCAATCCGAAGTGGCATATCCACCCCGAGAGACATGCCGTCCGGATGGCTTTGAGTATATTCGAGCCCTTCGGTGAGTTTTTCTACCCACTTATTGGTAAGCACTCCTTTCAGTAAAACAGCACCATCACGGTGGAAAGCTTTAATTTCCTCGTCATTTACGTGCCGCAGGGGTTCTGTAGTTGCCATTGGTTCATTCCCTTCTGGTAGTGACTAGCTAGAAAGTGATAGCATAATGCAGATTTAAATGTAAGCGTATTGTTTTTAACTAAATGTTGGCAACAGATTGATCTGTGGCAATATTTAAGGTGTTGTTGAAAACGATTTCATCGTACCGGGCACATTCGTGTTCTTAATTTGTTCAAGAAACGGATATTTGTTCAAGAGACATGCAACCTGGTGCTGCAATTTCGGTCAATCATGCTCACTAGATGATTGGTTTATAGTACAGAAAACTTGTTTTAGGAGACTTCATGGCCATTCAAACATTCGAATATATTACTTACGAGGTAGACAAGGGGCGGGCAAGAATAACCCTGAACCGCCCCGAAAAGCGCAATGCCTTGTCTATTGAACTCGTTGAGGAGCTCAGAGATGCGTTGTGGGAAGCGGATGATGATAAATCCGTACACTGCGTCATCATTAAGGGTGCAGGCCCGTCTTTTTGTGCAGGCTATGATCTGACCGCACCGCGCAAGCCGGCGACGGATGATGTCGAGCGCCGAACCGGTGCTGGCATGGATGACGATGCCTGGAGAATCGAAAGATTCCAGCGGAGCCTGCGAACATTGACTGAAATGCACAAGCCCACTATTGCCCAGATTCACGGGCACTGTCTTGCGGGCGGCACTGATCTTGCGCTTTATTGCGACATTCTGATTTGTGCGGATAACGCCAATATTGGTTATTCAGCGCTGCGCAATATGGGTGCTGCGCCTAACCAGATGTGGCTCTACCACATAGGACCGCAGTGGACCAAGCGCTTGCTTCTGACAGGCGACACTTTAAGCGGCGAAGATGCCGCGAAAATCGGTCTCGTGTTGAAGTCGGTGCCGGAAGAATATCTGGAAAGTGAAGTTGAAGGTCTCGCCGACCGGATGAGCTGGATTGACCCGGAAATGCTCTCGACCAACAAACGAATCATTAATATCGGCATGGAACTGATGGGAGCTGGGACCTTGCAGAGGCTCGCTGCGGAAAACGATGCCAGAGCGCATACGACTCAGGCCGCACGGAGTGTCTTTAAGCAAATCGCAACGGAAGGATTGCGAGCGGCACTACGGGACCGCGATGCACCGTTCGGGGACAGCAGGGCACGGGTGAGTGGTCCTGAAATCAGGGACGAGGACGGTCGGCTCAAGCCGCTTTAGCTCTGTTAGTCACCAACGATTAGAAAAGAACACAGTTTAGAGCGGTAAGGAACAGATATGAAAATAGGCTTGATCGGATTCAATATCAATGCACGAAACGGTGCTGAAATCGTCGAGGTGGCTCAACTGGCCGAAGCCGCGGGTGTTGAGTCCATCTGGTCCTATGAACATGTCATGGTGCCGATGGAATATGAATCGAAGTACCCCTACACGCCCAATGGCAAGATGGGTGTTGCTCCTGAAACGACCATGATCGATCCATTGATTGGTTTGACGGCAATTGCCGCTGCAACAAAAAAAATCCGTCTGGGTACGGGTGTGAACATTCTGCCCCAGAGCAATCCATTGTTTTTGGCGAAACAGGCAGCGAGTCTCGACTTTCTGTCTTCTGGCCGCTTGATGTTGGGTTTGGGTATTGGCTGGCTTGAAGAAGAATTCGATGCCATGGGAGTGCCTTTCAAGGCGCGAGGCCGGTGTTGATCGATTAATCGTCCCCATGGCTGCACTCGCCGAAAGAGGCAAAACGACCCAGGATCAGGTCAGGAAATTTGGTGACGAGGTGATGGGTAAACTAAAATAACGCTGCTTTGCTGATTCGTTAGCATCGACACAACCACGTAAGCGGACTTCGGTTTCACTATCTTGCTGGCTTAAAAGAGAAAAGAGGGCATGAAAATCTGGAAAAATGGTCCCTGGCTGCCGCTTTGGATGTAACCTGGACGGCCAATCTCGAATAGATAATTGTAGCGATTGGGTGGTTGAATCTCTGTTTGAGTAGTAAATGTTTGAGCAGTAAAGTATTAACTCTTCAGAGGAGTCCAGGTATGACGATGAAGCGTGCCGCTATAGTGATACTGATGATTGGTCTTATTTCAAGTTGTTCCACGCTACCTCATTGTTATCCTACAACGGCAGCCAAGGCTGCAAATACCCAAACGAAATCCTGTCCGGCATGGATGTGTAATATCGATGGTCGTAATACGGAATGTGTTACGAATACCGGAGGCGGCGATGAGTAGTAAAATCAGCACGACGAAGTTTATCGCTAACCGGTCCCTGGACGGTGCCCAGATCATCGCTGTAGAGAGTGATGGAATCACTGTGTACGCCGTTGTGAATGGTTATTTTGAATCCAGGGAAGAGGGCGCTATGGCTGCAGATGCTTTCCGTGCATCTTATGGCGGGCTAGCGCCCTGGGTCAGCAGAGTTGAGGAAATGCGCGAATCACGCGAACGCCTGAGCGACTAGTATCCGGCGTTTCCATTACTTTATTCCTGTCTGTGTCTGGTCTGACACCTTTTTATTCTCATCTGCCACTCGAACTTCGACAAGTGCTGAGTCGCTTGACCCAACGATAAGAGCTGGAACTGCAAAGGTGGAAAAAGCGCAGTAGAAATGGCTTAATCCAAAGGTTATTCAGCCTAAAATTCAGAGGGGACTTCGTGGAAAAAGATCAAAAAATTGATGTGTATCTAGTGTGTAATGCGAGGTATCACGATACTAATTTTGCCCGATTGGAATTGCTTAAACTGCTGGGGGAGAACGAAGATATTCATACCCGCGTGGCAGAAAACTTCAGCGATGTGGAAGCTATTGCCAGCTCGAAGCTACTGGTCACCTATACCTGTGATCTCAGACCGAGTCCGGAGGAGCAGGAAGCTCTGGGCGAATTTCTGGAAAATGGCGGGCGCTGGTTCGCGCTACACGCGACTAACGCGTTGCTCGAGTTTGTCGACGGCGGCAAGGTCGATACCCCGAATGTCGCGCCTAAATTTATGGAAATACTGGGCAGCAGGTTCATCGCCCATCCCGCAAACCAGAAGATTCAAATAAGGGTAACTGACGTCAATCACCCTCTTACCAACAATATTGAAGATTTCGAGGTGCAGGATGAGGAACCGTATTACTGCGAGCCTTTAGGGGAGCAAACGGTTTTGCTGGAGGCGTCCTATAGCGAACCTTCTGTCGGCTATGTCATGTCCGACTACGGCACGGATAGAGACAGCCACCCTCAAATGTATCTGCACCCAGTGGGCGAAGGCGAAGTTTTATATTTGTCTTTGGGGCATTGCACCGGCAAGCACGATATGAAACCCATGGCCGATATTGTGCCAGTTGTCCGAGGCTCCTGGGATTCCCCTGTCTATTATGAGCTGTTAAGGCGAGGAATTAATTGGGGGATTGGCGCTCTCTAATCCTGGGCATTGTTCGATTAGAGATGGTCCGATTAGAGATTGTCGGATTAGAGACTGCTGCAGCAATATTCACGGTGTGGGCGCCTGTGTCGATCGTTACCCAATTTAGGAGGAACAACGTTGAGTGATTTATTATTAGAAGAAGCACTATTTTCCACCCGCTCGATGCGGCATCTCAAAGCCGATCCCGTGCCAGAGGAAGATCTGAAATTCATCATTGAAGCGGCAACCATGGCGCCTTCGGCAGGTAACCTGCAAATGTGGGCATTTGTAGTTGTCACTGAGGAGGCAATGCGAGCCGAAATCGCAGCGACTTATCGTGAAGCCGGCAATGGTTATATTAAAGACATGGTGCTTGCAGATCCTGAAACCGATGATGGAAAGCGCAGGGTTTACACAAAGGCGATGCACAATGTTGAGCATCTCGATGAGGCGCCAGTCATCATCGTTGCCTGTCTGACGCAACCCAGCCCAGACGATTCGGCTGTCGCCTCAGGTATGTTTGGCTCAATTTATCCGGCCATCCAGAACATGTTACTGGCAGCCAGGTCGCGTGATCTGGGTGGTGTGTTGTTGACGCTGGGCACAGACTACTGTCCGATCAAACTGTCCAGGGCGAAACCAGTCCGTGAAATTTTAGGTTTGCCTGACGATATTCGGGCAGTCGCTCTGATTCCCATTGGTTATCCAAAAGGAAGCTGGGGTCGACCCTTAAGAGACCCGGTAGAAAACTGCATCCACTGGAATGGTTGGTAACAGCCTGCTTTTATTGGGATTGCACGCAAGTAGAGGTATTTCGCCGCTGATGCCTGAGATCCCTCTCGGTATTGTCATAGGCAACAATCCTTGAAATCAGCTGTGTGCAGTCGTTCAATTCTCTTTTTCGCTTCCAAGTCGATATCTGTCAAACCAGCCCGTGACAAACCCAACTTTACGCAACAGATTGCTCGGTTTCTTTGAAATTGAGTGGCCCGAGTTCTGTATTCTCACCAGGGCAGTATCAACACCATTGAGCTGCAGGCCCTGGTAAAACTGTTCACTCTCTGACATGGGTGTGCGCCAATCCTGTTCCCCGGTCAGCAGCATGGTAGGGGTCCTGACCTTGTTGACCCGTGAGATAGGTGATTTCGCCAGATAGGCTTCTGGTTCATCCCACGGAAGGCTACTAAAAAAGAAAGGCCAGAAGTAGGGTCCAATATCGGAGTTAAGCGTTAAGGTGTACCAGTTAATCACGGGTTTTTGCGCAACGGCTGCCTTGAACCGGTGAGTCTGGGTGACAATCCACGCGGTCAGAATACCGCCGCCGCTGCCGCCGGTTACGAAAAGGTTGTCTTCATCGATATAACCCAGGCCGATGACCGAATCGACCCCCGACATTAAATCGTGGTAATCGTTGCCAGGGTAGTCGTGATGTATCTTCCTGGCAAATTCAACTCCGTAACTCGTACTTCCCCTGGGATTGGTGTAGAGGACCACATAACCTGCAGAGGCATACAGTTGAACTTCGGCACTAAAGTAATTGCCATAGGCTGCATAAGGGCCGCCGTGTATTTCCAGAATCAAGGGGTACTTTTTTAGAGGGTCGAATCCAGGCGGCTTCACAAGCCAACCCTGGATCGGCAATTTGTCAAAGGATGATTCAAACCATATTTCTTCAACATCTGATATGTCCCGGTATGCGACCAGGTCCCTGTTCAAATTCGTTAGCTGTTGCGATTTCCTGCCCCGGGTCACGGCAAGATTGGCCGGTTGTTTCGATGAAGACACATCGTGAGCAAGCACGCCATTGTTGGAGACGGTAAAGTTGCCATTGGCGTAGGGCCGACCAATCGCAGAACCTCCGAGATTAGATGCGATTTCTGTCACCTTGCCCTTTAGATCGACATGACCGATCCGGGATACTGATTGATCTATGTAGCTGAAATAAAGTGATCGGCTGTTCGCTGCCCAGCGAATTTCATTCACAGGCTTGTCCAGGTCAAGCAGTAGCATTGGCGCGTGATTCGCAATAGGTGAAAGGTAGATCTTCGCGTCCTGGTACTTTTTTACGTCATCACTGCCGAGATAGGCCAGCCATTTTCCGTCCGGGGATATCGTGGGTTTGGTATCCGGCCCGTCGCGATCGGTTATTTTTGTGATCTCCCTGGTCAATATGTCGAGTCTGAAAATGTCGGATTCAGCACGATCTATCTGCCAGTTACTGTTTTGATTGCCGCTGTAATAGATATAACGTCCATCAGGACTGAAACTCAGTTTTCCCTGGTGTAAGAAGTTTGTGTCTGTTAGCTGGATGGCAGCGCCACCTTCTGCGTTGATCAGGAACAACTGTGACCGACCGGGCTTGTTAAATCCGGACGAATCAGCGCGATAGAAAGAATCTTCGAATACCTTTGCGTCAGCGTTCCACTCCGCGCCTTCCGGTTTCTTAACAGGCTTACCAATGGGCTTGGCATCTCGGGTGACGAATTGACTAAACGCCAGATACTGGCCATCTGCCGACCAGGTCAGGGACTTTGGTGGTGCCTGAAGTTGGGTGATGGCAATGTCACGCCCGCTTTTCAACCAATGGATGTGTATCTGTGGTGATCCACCGGCATTCGAAACATAGGCCAACCGTTCACCATCCGGCGCCCAGCGTGGCATGGAAGATTGAATGTCAGAGTCGTTAAGAGGCTGGTGATTTTCACCGTTGCTGTCAATCAGCCACAGGTTGCTCCGCTCCTGGTCCGACATGATGTCAAAACGGTGTCGGGTGTAGGCGATTTTACTTCCGTCAGGAGAAATCCTGGGTTCTTTCACCCATTGAAGACTAAATAGGTCGAGTGGTTTGAAAGTTGTATCTGAATTCTCTGTTAATTCAGCGATTACGGAACCTGGCAGCGTAGCCAGTATCAGGCACATCAGTGCCGGTAAAGTGCGGTACACGTTGTTAATCCAGTAGTCTTGTCGATGGCTAAGAATAACCTATCTTGGCGCACCGGTCGGTGATGAATAGCTACTGATCTAGAGAAGCGCTGATTAATTGGATTTTTTCGTGAGGACAAGGCGAACTCGCACGGAGATTAGATTACGGGCTCAACGCGGTCATCGCGGAAGAAGTGATGCGGCACACTGACATTAGTCAGAGGTTCCCCAGCCGATAGGTCTTTGCTGCAGTTTTATTGAAAACTGATGTTTTCTCGTCTTCAGAAAGCCCGGCCCTGGAGGCGATTCGTTTGAACAGATTCCAAAGCGTGCGGTATGAAATACACTCACGATCGACCGGGAAGTTGCTCTCGAACATGCAGCGATCAGGACCAAAAGCTTCGATGGCCGCGATGTAGTATGGATAGAGTAAATCGCAGAAGGATTCTGAATCAAGTGGCGTGTCGCTTTGATGCATATGAAAGGAAGGCTCCCACGGTCCTGCGCGCATCTGGGCGCCACCTAACTTCATGACAGCATTAGGGCATGCCGATATAGCGGTAATACATTCGCGCCAGCGGGTAAACGTGTCTGCGTCAGCGGTGGGGTCAATCGTACCGCCGAGGTGGTTAACGACCACGGGCACATCCGGAAAGGCTGCTGCAAGCTTGGCGAGTGCAGGCAGGCGTTCATAGTCAGGCGAATAGTTATCAAACGCGAGATCGTATTTGGCCAGTAACGAAAAACCTTCGAGGAATTTATGGTTGAGATCCGATGGGAAGGCTGAGCGTATGCCGCGAAAGTTTGGAGAGGCAGTAAGATGAGCTTCGAGCACAGGCTCAACTGCAGCACCAGCCCGTAGGTCAACGGTACTGAAAATGCCGGTACACAGGCGGGTGGGACCATAGAGTCCGGAGCGGCTCATGGCTGCGATGCCGTTGACAAACTCCGTCTCGCCGACGCACTTCATTGCCTCTGGACCGTCAGCACGATAGAAAGCGCCGCACTGAGCAAAAACCGTCTGTGTGATGTTGTGACCGCTGGCGCGTATATCCGTCATAATTTCTTCGCAGAGATAGACCTTCTGCTCAAAGCTTGCGTAGGGTTCCGTTGTGTATGACCTGACATCCCACAGGTGATGGTGTGGATCGATGATGGGGAGATCGGGGTCGAGCACCGCTTCCGGTTCCTCTGTCGCCAGAAACTCTTCAATCGTGCTATTTTCGGTGTGCGTCATATCAGAACTCCAGTGGAAGCCACAGATGTTTTTCGAAGATGGTGTTGCGCTGTTCGATCACGACAGGGTCATAGCCGCTGATTCCGGTCGCGAGCGCCCCCCATCCCTTTCGCAGGCTGTCGGGCATGGGGTTTAGTTCCGGCGGTAACGCTTCAAGCATGTTAGAGAAGCAGGCCCAATAGACATCTGCGGCGGTGAGCGAGTCACCCACCAGATAGATTGAATCCTTTTCCCGTTGAGTCTTAATGGTGGCGGCCATGTAATCCAGTATTTGCTCGACTCGAACGACAGCGTCGGCAACGGCCTGTTCTGAGAAACCATACTCCTTGAACATGGGATTCTTCTCGAAGACAACATCTCCATGAGCCTGATAGGTCATGTTGAGCATCAACATTCTTGCGTGCCATGCAAAACCACCTTCGTTGCAGATCTCGCTGGCTAAACCCACCATGTCGACTCTGTCCTGTATGTCAGCAGGATAAAGTGAAGGCCCACTGCCAAGACGTTCTGCGAGGTCCAGGATCTCCTGCCAGCGCACACGTGGTGGTTCATCGTTGTACAACGCGATAGGCGCATTCCGGTGTCCTGTCCATGCGACGAGTTCAGGATTGTCACGTCCGCCATGTTGTTCGACGGCAATGTACTGGACGTTTCGCACGCGAAATATCGCTTTGGCGGATTCACTCCATGGTCCGGGAACGTCGCGGGTCAAGACCAGTCTCAGACCAGATTTTGTCCTCGCTTCGGGGATACTGAGATAGTGCATGATTGAGCCTCTGGAAATTCGATCTCAGAGTATGCCACGATGCGGACAAGTTGCGTGGGGTAGCCATGCGTGTTGTGTGCCGGATCACTTGTTCTGACGATCCTCTTAATCAGAGGCTCCTTAGCACGAGACGGACCTGAATTGCAGTGAACTTGTGCGGGGGAAGGCTGTTGGGCGCCGGAATATTACTGCTGCTCTGCCGTACTTTCGTTGGCAAGGAGCACAGGGCGGACAATATCGCGCCACAGGTTATATCCCTTTTGGTTCATGTGGAGCTGATCGCTGACGAACAGATCTGGTTTGATAGAACCATCAGAATTTAACATAGGCGTGGCTACGTCAATGTAGATTATCTTATCGTTGCTCGCCGCGAGCTTTTGCAGCGCGCGGTTAACTTCCTGCATCGTCGTCCACATGGCTGTTCGGGAAATACTGGGTTTCACAGACAGCACGTAGATTCGAATGTCCGGGTCTGCATCATGGATTCGGCTGAATGCTGTATTGAAGGTGTCGATGATCAAAGGTACAGGTACACCCTGCGCGACATCGTTATCTCCCTCGTACAGAAGAACTGCCCGGGGTTTGTGTTTAAGCACCAACTCATCAAGGTAATGGACGACATCATTCATATTACTGCCGCCAAAACCCCGAGAGATGATGGGAAGCGGCGCCAGGTCTTTGTGGATTCGATGGTCCCAGAATCGCATGCTGGAGCTACCGGTGGCGACGATCAAACCGTGCCGGTCGCCTATGATTTCGTCTTCCAGCGCAAAGCCGCCAATGATGTATTCCCATGCTGTGGGGTCCGGGTAATCTGCGGCCTGGACAGACGCAGGCAACATAAACAAGGTGAAAAGTGTGATGTAAAGTCGTTTCATGGTTTTACTTATTTCTAAAGTGCTGGAACCTCTTTCTCGATCACCACGCTGGAAACAGCTCGCTATGAGCTGCGTGCCAGGGGTATTGGTGGCTGCTGAGATGGCGGGGCAGGGTTAGAAGGCAGCAAGAGGATCAGGCCTTAGGACAGCGCCTGGGTCAGTCCGCCACGGATTCCAGCTATTTATTTAGAGGACTATCTTTCGGGTCCAGGAGGGATAGCTTCTCAAACAGGTTCGCGGCTTCAGAAATTCCAACAATGTATACCATGCGTTCTTCTACTTTACCCTCTGCGTGTATCGCGCCAACGGGTATGTGCAGTTTGTCGCCAGCTTGTAGTTCGACGCGTTCACCTTTTTCATTGAGAACGTAACTTTTTCCCTCCATGACATATCCGCAGTTATCAACGTCGTGCCAGTGAGGCGGCAGCTCTTCCATCCTTTCTGAGACATAGACAGTCGGCCAGAGATCGAGTTTCTTGATATCGTCAAGCACTTCTTCTTTGGTGGTAAAAAAATTGTGCATTACCTGCATAGGGCCTGGTTCCAGTGCCATGGTTTTCTCCTTTTGTTGAATGATACCAAACATACTGGTACCACTTAAGTGGGCTTTTGTGCCGGCCTTGTCGTGCTTCGTGATCATACGCTTGATGCTTTCTGAATGTGCCAAATGAAATATCATTTTCTTTCACTCACGCGATTATCTGGTCTGCGATCTCATGATTACGAAATTGAACTGACGAGACATTCGCCGCTATCGTCAAATTATCGTAACCAGGTTGCCAAAACTGGGATTCTTAATACCCAAACCGTCTTATTCGCTGGCGCAACAAGAATGAACCGCCAACGATGGTAAGCGAAATGACAGTGAGCAATGTGAGCCCTGCGGAAAAACCGCTGCCGGGTGAATACAGCAATCCCAGTGACAATGGGCCAAGGACGCCGCCCAGTTCGGCGGCCGAGAAGAATAATCCACTGGCAACACCGGCATGACGTTCACCAATTTCGGGTAATTCCACCAATGTCAGGATGAGCACAGTCATTAAGCTGGAGCGGGCAACCCCTTGTAAGAGTAGTCCCGCAAGCAGTGAGGCCGGTTCACTGAATCTTAACAGCAGGCTGGCAATGCAGGCTGCAATACTGAGTGCAATTAGAATATTAAACCTTCGATCAGGAGTTGCCAGCCTCGGTATGATTAACGATCCAACAATGCCGATAAGGGTCGGAAACGCAGCCCAGTACCCAGCATTCACGGCAGACAGTCCATGAGAACGCAATAGTTCCGGTAGCCAGTTGTTGAGTCCGTGGTTGAACATAAAGACGCTAATACTCATCAGCAATACGATGATCACCGTGGGCTTTTGAATCAGTTCTGCTATTACACGTAGTTGAGAACTTCTTCCTGAAGCTGGTTCAACCGGGGACGCTGAGCGAGTGAAAGTCGCAAGCAGAAACCAGATGATGGCGGCAAGGAATGTCACTGCGGTCCACAATGCCATCACCTGCCGCCAGTCCTGATCAAACAGGGGCAGCAGAATCGAATGGGTGCTTGTCAGTGCGACGATGCTGCCAGTGGCAGGTCCTGTCATGTAAATGCCCATGGCAAGTCCCCTGGATGAGCCGACGAATGATGAAACAACAACCTTGGGCGCGCCTGCGGAAATAATCGGACCGCCCAGGCCAAATAACATCACGGCAACAATCAACATTGTTGCATCATCAGCAAACATTCTCGCCAGAGCAGAAACACCAATCAGCAAGCCGCCCAGCGTGAGGGCGTATCGAGGACCGATTCGGTCAAGCAGAATCCCTGCGGGGACAGCAGAGAATATGTAAACAAGTTGCCAGGCGCCCATGGCCAGACCCATTTCGGTGTGGGTCATGGAAAGATCATCAATAATGAGTGATGCCAACGGGGCCAGACTGGTGGCGACCAGTCCAAAGGAACCATAAAGCAACCAGACGCCGAATAACGTTAACCAGCGATGCATCTGGTCAGGTAATGCGAGATTTCATCAACTCAGTATCGCTAGTTTCCACACCAGAGGCCAGGCAATAGTGGACTCTCTAGCTACTTAAGGCTTTATACTAGAGACCTAAATCAGACGTTCCCAGCTGTTATGAATGAACTATCCCAACAAACAAGTGATACGACTTTATTAACCATCAACGGTATGTCCTGCGCCGGGTGTGTTCGGTCGGTGGAGACTGCCCTGGCAACTGTGCCGGGGGTTAGCCTGGCCACAGTCAACTTTGCCGGGCAAACAGCAGCCGTAACCGGTACCGCGACAATTGAAACTCTGGTTGATGCCGTTCATGGCGCCGGTTATGAGGCGAAGCTCCTGGAAGATGAATCCCTTGAAGCCCAGGAAAAAGAGGTCAGCGCAACACTTATAAAGGCCGTTGCCAAATCGGTGTTTGCCCTGACCGGCGGTCTCATATTGATGGTGGATATGCGCCTTGGATATCTGCCTTCTCTTGAAGCGACGTTAGTCTGGAGTGTACTGGGCGGCCTAACTCTTGCATTGATGATGTTTTCCGGAGGCCATTTCTTTCGAGGCGCCTGGTCCGCACTGCGCCATGGTGCAACCACAATGGATACATTGATTGCCCTTGGTACAGGCACCGCCTGGACCTATTCAATGTTTGTTATCCTGGTGCCTGAATTGATACCCGTCGAATCTCGCCACCAATTTTTTGAAGCCGCACTGTTTGTCATCGGATTCGTTAATCTGGGCAAGGCCCTTGAGATCAATGCCAGGTCCAAGGCGTCACTCGCTATTCAGAAACTGTTTGATCTCGCACCAAAATTCGCCACCCTGGTCAGTCAGGATGGTGATCGACTTGTGCCCATTGAAGAGGTGATGGTCGGCAATCAGTTGAAAATAAAACCGGGTGAATACTTTTCCGTCGATGGTCAGATCATCTCGGGTCACAGTTCTGTCAACGAGGCATTGTTAACGGGTGAGGCGATGCCAGTAACAAAACAGCAGGGAGATGTTGTTAGCGCAGGAACATTGAATATTGACGGCTCTCTGGTCATCGAAGCAGTAGGGGTGGGTGCGACAACGAAGCTCGCTTCTATTATGCGATTAGTCAAAGAGGCTCAGAATTCGAAGCCAGAAATCGCCCATCTGGTTGATCGAGTTACTGCGGTATTTGTACCCGTTGTGCTCGTTATCTCGGTCGTCACTGCAGCGCTCTGGTGGTTGCTGGGACCAGAGCCCCGTCTGTCATTTGCGCTGGTAACGTCAATGAGCGTGCTCATTATTGCCTGTCCCTGTGCGCTGGGTTTGGCGATCCCTATGTCAATCATGGTGGGTTTGGGTCGCGGTGCTTCGGATGGTTTATTAATCAAGAACAGCGAGATACTGCAGGTAGCGTCGAAATTAACGATTGTCGTTGTCGACAAAACCGGCACCCTGACGAATGGCGCACCTCAAATAATCGAAATGAAAGGTCTGGACCAGCGCCAACGGTCGTATCTGCATGCGCTTGAAAGTCGCTCCGAGCATCCCATCGCCCGGGCAATTGTTGAATATTGCGAAAGCGAGTCACTAGACGATGTCAGCCTGCAGGATTTCAGGAATCATGTTGGCGGCGGCGTGACCGGTCGTGTTGATCAACGTCAGCTTGTGGTCGGCAGTGCAAGTTTTCTTGAGCAACAGGGTGTCTCAGGAGTTCCCGACATCGATGAGGTGGGCACCCTGGTGTGTGTAGCTATCGCGGGTGATTTTGCAGGCCATCTCTTGCTAAGGGACGAACCGCGTGCCGACGCGGCGGAAATGGTTTCTTCGTTAAAAAAAGTGGGGCTTCGAACAGTGATGTTGACCGGAGACCGCCGAAACATTGCCCAGAGCGTTGCCCATGATGTGGGTATCGATGAGGTGCATGCTGAACTGTTACCGGAAGACAAACTGAATGTTATTCGCAAGCTCCAGGAAAACGGGGAGTTGGTTGGCATGGTTGGTGATGGTATCAACGATGCAGCGGCATTGGCCATTGCCGATGTTGGTTTCGCTATGGGTATGGGCGCTGACGTGGCTATGGAAAGTGCCGATGTCACCTTGCTGGGAGATTCGCTCAGCGGCATAGTGCAAGCGATCGACTTGTCTCGATTAGTTCTGCGAAACATTTACCAGAATCTGGTGGCTGCCTTTGCCTACAATTTATTGTTGATCCCTGTTGCCGCCGGCCTGCTGTATCCCTTCACCGGTATGCTGATTAACCCCGCCATGGCAGGGTTGGCCATGGCCATGTCTTCCGTAACGGTCGTCTTCAATGCCGGGCGCCTGCGGTTTTCCTGAAAGACATCTGGTCGTGTCGCTGACGGCGATCCGAACATTCATCTGTAGGTAAAAACCCTGGCCTTATCAAGGGCCGAGAAAAGTGCCCTGATAGGTGTTTTCAACATCGCCAAAATGTGAGCGATTGACCGCTGGGCAACATTGTTTATCGGTACTTTTATCCTGATCACTACGGCGGATATATGACCGGACACCTGTTGTTTATCTATGGGATTATGATTCAGGGTGCGGGCAATGCCTCTATCCCGCTCAGTGATGTGCTGGCAGATTTCATCGCGATAATTCCCGCTAAACTACACATCTGATAAGGTAATAGTCGAACAATCATCTGGGCGTCTTTATGTACGATACGATCATCACCAACGGGAAAGTGTACGACGGCAGTGGCGGCGATCCGTTTGATGCAGATATCGCGATTAAGGATGGCTTGATCGTCGTTGTGGGTGAAGTTTCCGATTCCGCGACCGAAACCATCGATGCAGCTGGCGCCATTGTCACACCTGCCTGGGTTGATATTCACACTCACTATGACGGCCAGGTTACCTGGGATGATGAAATGAATCCCTCGGCCAGTCACGGCGTCGGTACGATTGTGATGGGTAATTGCGGAGTCGGATTTGCGCCTGTTGCGCCCGGTGCCGAGAAAGACCTCATCGATCTTATGGAGGGGGTCGAAGATATTCCGGGTACAGCGCTCTATGAAGGCATGCCCTGGGGTGCCTGGGAAACGTACCCTGAGTACCTCGATTTTCTGGAGACTCGCCAATACGCAATTAATATCAGTTCTCTGGTTGCTCACGGTGCGGTGCGCAACTACGTGATGGGCGAACGTGGTCGTACCAATCAGGCGGCAACGGAAGACGACCTCACGAAAATGGGTCAGATTGTTGAGCAGGCTTTGCGGGCAGGTGCGGTTGGGTTTTCGACTTCCCGCATATTAGGGCATCGATCGATCCAGGGTGAGCCCGTCCCGGGCACGTTTGCCAATGAAGCGGAAGTGATGGCGATTGCGCAGGCAATGAAACGAGCTGGCAAAGGGGTGTTTCAGATTATTCCCTCCAGCACATTAGGGCCGGGTAGACCTGAGCTGCTGGAGCATAATTCTCTGGAGCAGGAAATTGATCTGATCGCCTCGGTCAGTCGTTCGAGCGGTCGACCATCAACCTTCACCTTGTTTCAGATTGATGATTGGGCTGATAAATGGCGTGACGCACTTTCCCAGGTGAAGCAGGCGAATGCCAGTGGTGCGAATATATTCCCCCAGGTTGGCAGCCGTCCGACCGGCCTGGTATTTAGCTTCGAGACTTACCATCAGTGGATATTGAAGCCAACTTATCGAAAGCTTAGATCCCTTCCACTTGAGGAGCGATTGAGTGAGCTTAGAAGACCGGAAGTAAAACAAGCGATCATGAATGAGGCCAACGAGATTGATGGGGTGCCGATAGGCTCCATGGAATTTGGAATCGGCCATATAGAACCTCAATACGAATACGTGTTCCCTCTGCATAGCGACAGTGACTACGAACCGGTCAGGGAAGAAAGTATGGCTGCACGCTCGGCGGAATCCAATTTGTCACCAGAGTCTACTCTTTATGACTATCTGGCTGCTGAAACAGGTCGAATGGCAATCTTGTTCTTTACCAACTATTCGGAGTTCAATCTGGATGCTGTTCGTGAGATGCAGTTAGATGATGTGACGGTGATCGGATTATCCGATGCCGGTGCGCACGTGTCTCTGATTTTCGATGCGGTCAGCCCGACTTATCAATTAACCTACTGGACGCGTGATCGACAAAGAGGAGAAACCTTGCCTCTGCCCCACGTCATTCACCGGGCGACGCGACGAAATGCTGAATTGTTCGGATTTACTGACAGGGGGCTCATCGCACCGGGCATGAAAGCGGATATCAACGTCATTGACTACGACAATTTAAAGCTCACAGAACTGGTGCTGCTGCGGGATCTTCCTGCAGGGGGCGCCAGGCTAATGCAGGGCGCAAAAGGATATATCGCGACCTTGATCAATGGTGTGACGACACGTCGATTCGATGAAGACACGGGCTCCCGGCCCGGACGGCTCCTGAGATCGTGAACACTTAATCCTGAATCAGGACACAGCATGGAAAACGAAATTCACAACAGAAATGGCGCATCCATTTCTATTGAAGACGAAAATCAGATTCTTGATTCAGTTCAGAAATGGCTGGATCGGGATGTCAAAGACAAGGTGCTCGAACTCGATCATGCGGATGAATATCCCCATGAGATGGTGGAGCAGATGAAAGTCATGGGGCTTTTTGGTGCGACCATTAGCCAGGCCTATGGCGGGATGGGTTTGCCCAGTTCGACCTATGCAAAGGTGGTAACGTTGATTTCAGAAGTGTGGATGTCGTTAACCGGCATTTTCAATTCTCATCTCATTATGGCATCGGCGGTCGAACGCTTTGGTACCGAGGAACAAAAGCAAAGACTGCTGCCCCGATTTGTCACCGGTGAACTGCGTGGTGGGCTGGCGTTAACGGAACCTGACTGCGGCACGGATTTACAGGCCATAAGAACACACGCGGTAGCCGATGGTGATGACTACATCATCAACGGCACAAAGACCTGGATATCCAATGGCATCGAAGGCAACTGCGTCGCGCTGCTGGTAAAAACAGATATGGACATTGAGCCGAGACATAAAGGTATGAGTCTTTTTCTGGCTGAGAAGGGCGCAGGTTTCTCGGTGGGCCGTAAATTGAAAAAACTCGGCTATAAGGGCATCGATTCGGCTGAACTCTTCTTTGAGGATTATCATATTTCCCGGGATAACCTGATTGGTGGTGTGGAAGGAGCAGGCTTCGTGCAGACCATGGGCGGTCTTGAGCTGGGCCGTATTAATGTTGCTGCACGTGGCGTGGGAGTCGCCAATGCTGCGCTGAAAGACGCGACTTCCTATGCGCAGATACGCTATACGATGGGCAAACCCATTGGTCAGCATCAGGCGATTCAGACCAAGCTGGGAGACATGGCAACTCGCTGCCAGGCGGCGCGTCTGCTGGTTGAAGATGCAGCCCGTGCCTATGATCGTGGTGAGCGATGTGACATGGAGGCGGGCATGGCAAAACTGTTCGCCAGTGAAGCGGCCATGGAGAATGCCGCAGAGTGTATGCGAATACACGGCGCCTATGGTTACTCCCAGGAGCTGCATGTAGAACGTTACTACCGTGACGCGCCGCTCATGTGTATAGGCGAGGGTACGAATGAAATGCAGCGAATCATCATTGCCAAGCAGTTAATGGCAAGAAATCCTGTTTGATTCTGCCTTGTTTGCACAAAGAAGGTTTGCATGAAGAAGGAAATGATATGAAGTTGGAAGGCATTCGGGTGCTGGATCTGTCGCTGTTCTTACCAGGTCCATTGTTGACCCAGATGATGGCGGATCATGGTGCCGATGTGATCAAGCTGGAGCCCGTGAATGGCGGTGAGCCCAATCGGGAAATCGGCCCGAAACGAAACGGTGTATCCGTTTATTTTGCCAATACCCATCGGGGTAAACGCAGTGTGCAGCTAAATCTAAAAAATGAGGAAGGCAGAAAGCTCGCCTTAAAGCTCGCGGAATCCGTCGATGTGGTCATTGAATCCTTCAGACCCGGTGTAGCAGAGCGGTTGGGCGTGAGTTATGAACAGATCAGCCGGGTTAACCCGAATGTTGTGTACGCATCCTTATCTGCATTTGGTCAGGCCGGTCCCTATATGAAAAAACCAGCTCATGACCTCGTCACTGAAGCCTATGCCGGAGTGATCAGCACCAGTCTGGGATTTGATGGTAAGCCCGCCATTCCCGCGCTACCTGCTGCGGATATGCTGGCAGCCACCATCGGCCTGTCGGCGGTGCTGATGGCCTTGCTTCGACGCAAAGACAGCGGAGAGGGCGACTATATTGATCTTGCCATGATGGATTCGTTAATCGCCTGTTTGCCCAATTCAATGGGAACCGTATTTGCGGACAAGCAACCCCCGACGGTCAAGGATGAACGAATCTGGGGCGGATACGCGATGTACAACATCTATGAGACCAAAGATGAAAAGTACATTGTGCTGGGTGCTTCAGAAATTCATTTCGCTAAATCGGTGCTCACCAAATTTGGCAGGGAAGATTTGATTCCGTTTTGTGAACCACCGCCGGGTACGAATCAGGAACCCGTAAGGTCATTCTTTCGCGAAACATTTTTGAGCCAGAGCCAGGAATACTGGGTAGCCTGGTTCGAAGACGTCGATGCTGCGTTTGCACCGGTCAACAATCTACGGCAGGGCATGGATGATCCGCAGGTACGGTTTCGGGAGATGATCATTGAAGACGATGCAGGCAACGAACACATTGGCATTCCAGCCAAATTTCTGAATGAGCCGGGCGCGGTAAACTTCACTGCCCCCGGATTAGGCGAACACAACCGGGAAGTGGCCAGTTCGCTGGGTTACAGCGATGAAGAAATCGAGAAATTGATTGAGGGTGGAGCCTTCAGCTAGAAAAGAGCCTTCAGCTAACCCGGAAGCAATTGTCTATTCGCATTCAGGGTTAGTCGCCGTATCAGTTCAATATTGCCGCTCACGTGCCAGAGACGGATGGATAGCAGGATGGCCGCTGTGCCCACACCCACAGCAAGGCCGACCCAGAATCCGTATACGCCCATGGGTTCACCAAGGTAACCGAAGCCGAGAATAATCTCCGTTGGCAGACCTACGCCCCAATAGCTGAACAAAGCAATCCACATAGGCACTTTCGTGTCCTTGTATCCCCGCAATATCCCAACGCAAGTCGTCTGAGTTGCATCAAAGAACAGGAAGAAAACGACGAACAACAGCAGGATGACCGACAGTGTGATCACGGTAGATTCTTTTGTATATAAGCCGACTAGCGAAGTCTTGAAAATGTAAATGATGGCAGCACCTGAAATTGCCAGCAGTGCTGTTGTCGCCATCGCAATAGTGGCTGTTGTTCGCGCCTCATGAAGCTCGCCTGCACCGACACGAAAACCAATACGGATGGTCGCCGCCATGCCGAGTGCCATCGGTGGCATGAAGAAGACGGCGTTAATATTCATGGCGATATTGTGAGAAGCGACGACTGCTGTACCGAACTGACCCAATAGTAAAGTGGTGAACGAGAACAAGCCCATCTCTGCAAATATGGTGGTACCGATGGGAATGCCGATGACCAGTATTGGTTTGATGAGTCGCCAGCTTGGCCATGAAAATGTCGATGACCATCCGGTGATGTCAAATCGTTTACTGAAGACAACAAACATGACCAGAAAAAGCTGAAACCACATGATAATGGCCTGCGCTACACCGCAGCCAACTCCTCCGAGTTCAGGCAACCCGAATTTGCCGTAGATCAGCACGTAGTTAAGCGGTATTTTCAGCAGCAAGGCGGTGACAGCAATGAGCAGCGCCGGCCTGGTGAAACCCATACCGTCGGCGAGAAACCGGAGGCAGAAAAAACACATTAGCGCAGGCATACCCAATGAACACATCTTCAAGTAAGGCACTGAGATGGCGACCGCGACGGGGTCGACCTTCATCAGAACATAAACCGGCTCGACGTTGTTCAGAATGACAGTCACGATCAAACCACCGCCCACTGCCATCCAGATACCCTGACGAATCACGGCGCCGATCTGATCGTATGCCCTGGCGCCATTGAGTTGTGACACAGTTGGCGTTATCGCCATGATGACGCCCATTACCAGCATCATGCTGGGCCACAGGATACTGGTGCCTAACGCTACACCCGCCAGATCAGCAGATGAATACCGACCCGCCATAATGGTGTCGGTGACGCCCATTCCCATCTGGGCCAGCTGTGCACCCATCAGGGGCAGGGCCAGACGGAAAAGTTGGCGGGATTCTTTTAGCGTTGATTCTTTAGGCGCTGATTCTTTAGGCGAATCATTCAGCGCCTCCAGGGTTTTTGAGAGTTCAGTCAACTGATGCGCTGGTTTCCTCGGAATTCAGAACACTGTAATCGCGTTTCTGAAAGTACCATCGACCATCAACTTTGACATAGTCATCTTCGTATTGGCCGGTCACAGTCCGTTTTACACCATCTTTCTGATGTAAGAATTCCTGTTGATACCAGGTGGCATGCGCCTTGTCGCCGTCAACGATGATAGGGCCTGCCGAGGCAAAAAATCCAACGAATGAAAAAGCGCTCATAGCCTGTTGCCACATGGGAAAGAAGTTTTCCTTGCCGGTAATTTCACCCGCACCAGGTAGCACCCACGTGGCGTCATCACGCCAGTTAGCTGCCCAGGCGTCGCCATCCAATCGCATGACTGCATCGTTGTAAGAATCAACTAATTCACGTATCGCCATGCGATCTTCGAGGGGTCCTGAACTAATCATTTTTGTCTCCGACTACTGAATTTAGATGCGAACTAAAACACGAGTTACCAGTATTTATCAATGTATAAGTGTTTTCATCCTTCCTCCATATTCCATCACTGGATCGACCTAATTTGTTTCAACAGGCCGTCGCAAACATCGCTCCGCATGAAACGATTATCGTGAAGTTGAGCTACGTGCAATCTGTCGATTATGACGCCGGTGAATTCAGCTTCCGATTCCCCATGACGATGACGCCCAGGTTCATCCCCGGACTGCCTGTACTGGCAGCGGGAGATCAGGTAGGTGAACAAGTATTGAGCCCGAACACCAAGGGCCGGGCATTGCCGACAACAGAAGTACCGGATGCACACCTCATCTCGCCGCCAATGGTTGAGCCGGATCAGTCACAGATTAATCCGATTACCTTGACCGTGTCTCTCGACCCTGGTCTGGAACTCCAGGAGATCGGTAGCCAGTACCATAATATATCCGTCAAAAAAATTGGCGAGCATTTTGCCATTACCACGGTTGAAAATGTTGTACCGATGGACCGGGATTTTGTTTTGAACTGGCGGCCTGTCGTTGGTAATGAACCGAAGGCTGCAGTATTCCGTGAGACTCTGGACGGAGAGGACTACCTGATGCTGATGATGTTGCCCCCTGCCGAAAGCGCAGGGATGGGGGAAGTGGGCAAGAAGATGGATCTGCTGTACCAGAAGATAGATAGCCCGATTGTGACTGATCTGCACATACAGTGGCCGGGCGAGGCGGAAAGCTATCCCGAAAGACTACCGGCGCTGTACCTGGGCGAACCCCTGCTGGTGGTGGCAAAGGCGCAAGATTGAAGCACTGTACGACCAGCAAATTGCCGGGCGTGATGCTGAGGCGGTCAGGCAGGATATTGTGACCGTGGCCCTGAAGCACCGGCTTGTATCAAGACACACCAGCCTGGTAGCGGTAGAAGAAATCATCGCCCGCATGCCCGCTGACGAGGTGAAAACCTCAGCAATACCGAACCTTGTTGCGCAGGGACAAGTCGCCATGTTTCCGAACACAGCGACCAATGCTACCTTCACTTTCATTCTGGGTTTGGTGGGTGTGCTGATTGCCACATTAATATTGCTGGCGCCGCGACTGCGAGCCTGACGTGATGTCAGTTGTTCCACTTAAATCAATCATACTGGGTCTTGCGTTAAGTCTGACGGCAGTATCCTGGTTTAATTCAGCCTATATTCACGCAAAAGCCGAACTTGCCCAGCTCCTTATCAGCAGGAGCTGGCAACGGACGACGAACGAGCTGCGGGTCAAGCCCTGGTATTGGGCTGATACCTGGCCGGTCGCAAGACTTGTCTATGCCAATGAAGATGTTTTTGTATTGGCAGGGGCCCATGGCAGCGCGCTGGCATTTGGCCCCGGACATGTGGATGGCACGGCGGCTCCCGGTTTCCCCGGTACGAGTATAGTTGCAGGACATCGGGATACGCATTTTTCCTTTCTGCGTGAAATGCAACTGGGCGAGTTGATTCGGGTACAGAATAGAGAGGGTCTCTGGCAGGACTACTCTGTTGATTCTATCGATATCATTGATACCAGCGTCCACGCTGGAATAGTCGTTGATCAGGCTTCTGAAGAGCTCGTGCTGATTACCTGTTACCCGTTTGATGCCATCCAGACTGGCGGGCCGCTTCGCTATGTTGTTACTGCTAGAAGAAGAGAGTAAAGAGCTCAAGATGAGCACAGACGCCAACTTCGTAAAAAGAAGACGCCTGTGCCCTGTGTACCTGTGTTCTGCGCCCCTACCGTGTAGCGAGTTGTGGATCGATATTGAGTTTCAACTCTACAGTGACTCGGCGGTCGAAGAAGTTATCTTCAAGCGATTCCATCGCGCTGAGCGGTTGGCTTTCACCAAATGCCGTGCTGAGCAATTGTTGGCGATCAACACCATAGCCAAGCAAATATTGCTCGATAGTGGCAACCCTTTTTTCAGAAAGCTGCTGGTTGTATTGGTCCTCACCGCGTCGATCTGCGAATCCAGCCAACACAACGCTTGCGTCTTTGTTGCGCCTCAATACTCTGGCGACCTGCTTAAGCTCGTCTTTATACTGAACTTCAATATCGCTGGAGGCGGTTCGAAACTGTATGTATAGATTCCTGGTTTTTGACGTCGATGACTGGATTGCCAACATCTTGTCCAGATCACGGTTCAATGCTTCGATAGAATCTGTGTATCCTTCTTTGGATTCGCCAAGGCTCGTCTGCAATGCCAGAACCTGTGATGTCAGATCGCGATTAACCCTGCGGTATTCAAACAGTTTGCCAAAAACCTCGCCGCCGAGCACACTGCCGACAAAAGCGCCTGCAGGTCCACCGGCGAGAGCGCCGATGACCAGACCGGAAGCGGCACCGGTTTTCTGTTCCGGCGATGGTTCAGAAGATGGTTCGCTTGATGCAGCTGTCGCAGTACCAGCGTACGTCATGCCGCTGATAGCGATTGCTGCTACTAAATTTTTGATTTTCATTTTATTTCCTCGAGTTTGTATTGAAATTCGCATTCCTAAATGCGCAAGGTTTATTAAGCTAGACAAATCGGGCATCTTAGGTAAAGTTTTGTGTTTTCTTGCTGCTCAATGATGGCAAGAAGCTGACGCAGGCAGGACAGGAGCGTAAATGGCATACCGTATAGCGATTATTGAAGACGACGATCTGCTTCGGCAGAACTATGTCGATATATTTACTCGGCAGGCATATCAAGTGGATGCCTACAAGAATCGAGCGGATGCCCAGGAGATATTCCAGTCACGACTGCCAGATCTTGCCATCATCGATATAGGGCTGGGTGACGAGATTGATGGCGGATTTGCGCTGTGCCAGTGGCTTCGCCAGAAATCTCAATTGTTGCCGATTATTTTTCTCACGGCTCGTGACGATGACATTGATATTGTCAGTGGCCTGCGCATGGGGGCTGATGATTACCTCACCAAAGATGTCAGTCTTCCCCATCTGGTTGCCCGGGTTGCGGCCTTATTTAGAAGGATCGAGGTTCTATTATCGAATGAAGAGTCGAATGTCACATTGGTGGCTGAAGGCAATCTGGAACTCGATAGCCAGCGACTGACTTGCCACTGGTCCAGTACACTTGTTGACCTGACCCTGACTGAATTCTGGATGGTGTTTGCCCTGGTAAAACGTCCCGGGCATGTGAAGAGTCGAGCGCAGCTTATGCAGGAATCACAGATGGTCGTGGATGAAAGCACGATAACCTCACATATCAAACGAATCCGACGCAAGTTTGTCGAAGTCGACGAAAAATTCGATTGCATAGAGACGGTTTACGGCATGGGCTATCGTTGGAATCCTGGCCCACAGCGTGATAAAAGGTCGTGAGACGGATTCCCCTTTGGCTGGTGATCTTCATGCCCTTCATGGGCATGTTTTCGTTTCTGTTTTTCGTATGGCCTTTCACCCAGCACTGGCAAAATGAGTTAGGGCAAAGCCAGCAAACGGCGCTCGATATTGCGGTTCACAATGTGGCAGCCATGCTGAGCGAAGATAGCCGGTTTCTGGACTTCATTGAGGACGACACCTCAATAGTGCGTTATCGAAGTGTTCCCATCATCGAAGCAGTGACAATAGATGGGCGAACAACGGATTGGCCGGAACACGCATCACGGTCCCTGGGTATTGATGATTTGTTGGAAATTCATTTCCCCTACAATACGCAATCGCTCACCTTTGATCTGAGTATCGGATCAGATCAGGAAAACCTATACCTGCATTATCGGGTTCGTGATGACTCCGTGGTTTTTCGCAAACTGAACAATCTTAGTGTGCATCGTAACGATCACATTCAGTTCTCGCTCCGGGACCGTAGTGGGTTGTTCCATCGATTCACACTTGCCGCGACCCAGCCCGGGGAAGCCAGTATCCTGGAGGTCGCTGCTAACGGCAGAGCGCTGCGGCCGCTTGAAAATGTATCGGCAAGATGGCTTGCGACCGAGGCTGGTTACAATGTAGAGCTACAACTGCCCCGGGCCATGCTTGGTGGATCTTTCTCAACCCTGGTTGCTGATGTCGATGATGAAAAGTCGCGCGACATCAAGTTCATGATGGGATTGAGCCACACGAGGCAGGCAGAAGATCTGGGCCGCCTCGTTTTTTCACCAACAGAGCTTGAATCGGTGATCGCGCAGATTCCCTATGGCGCAAGAGTATCTAACGTCTCGGGTCGCTTTATCGAGACTTCTGGCTATCACATCACTGGCCCTCATATCGAAGCCGCATCTTCGATTGACGCCGGCGGACGTCACCTGGGCACGGTCAGTTTGCGCCAGACACTTGACCCTTCAAACTACCTGTTTTGGACTATCTGGACTCAGCTATTGATTGCGCTCGCAGCGACCATCCTGGTTGTCGGGCTGATTTCGTTTTTCGCATTGTGGTTGGTGGGCAGCAAGCTCAGTGGTGTCAGGCATCTACTGTCCAGCCTGGTAGATAGTCAGGGCAGGGTGACGGAGCAAAGTGTTGAGGGAGGTTCAGACGCCATTGGAAAGTTGATCAGGGAGCTCGCTTCAACCATGAACAAAGTGGCCCAGTACAACGATTATCTGGAGCGAATGGCGTCAAGACTCAATCATGAACTTCGAACGCCTGTCTCGGTCGTGAAATCGTCGTTAGAAAACTTGCAGGCCGAGAATCTTGATGAACAAAACGCTGTCTACGTTGACCGTGCCACACAGGGCGTCCTCCGGTTAACCAATATTTTGAACAAGATGGCAGAGGCTAGAAGGTTAGAAGAATCACTGGATGAGGATGAAGTGATGAGCTTCAACCTGGTGGAAGTCGTCTCTGGCTGTGTTGCAGGTTATGAGACGGCCTTTGGCAGTAAGTCATTCGAGTTAAGCATTGAAACCGAGCAGATTCCGGTCACCGGGATTCCTGAGTTGATAGCGCAGATGTTAGATAAGCTTATCGATAACGCTGTCGAATTTTCCACAAGCGCGACTATCAGGGTTCGATTACATGTAGAGAACGAGCAGGCTTTGCTACGAGTGATCAATGATGGCCCTGGATTACGGAATGATATTTCTGCCAATCTGTTCGAGTCAATGGTGAGCATGCGGGACGACCAAACTGGTAGCCATCTGGGATTGGGGCTCTATATCGCTCGTGTGATCGCTGAATTCCATGGCGGTTCTTTGAGCATCGCCAATCGTGAAGATGCATCCGGTGTCATTGTTACCTTTAAGGTGCCCCTGTTGAGAATCACTGCGAAGCTTCGTTAACCCTAATAAATTGTTCTGAGCTCCCCGGACTTCGCGAACGCATAAGACGAGTAGGGTCGGTACGATAACGAAAGCAGCGCACAGCAGTAGCGTATCCCTGAACCCGATAAGCTCATACAGATAGCCGCCAAGGACAATACCCAGAGGGGCAATGCCGATCGATCCCAGGTGATCGTAAGCGCTGACTCTGGATAGCATTTCCGGCGGTATCTGGGTTTGCAACGTGGTAGACCAAAGAACACCAAATATCTGACCCAGAAATCCACCAATAAATGTACCTGCTGTAATCATCCACACGTCTAAAGGTACCGCCAGAAGTAGGGGATCTATCGCGAAGAACAACACCAGAAACGAGCCAACAAACATAGGACGTTCGATACGAATCTTAATAGCCGGAATCCCACCACACAGGGTACCGAGGCCAAATCCGGCGGAAATAATACCCCAGGAAATAGCGCCGCCCAGGTGGGATATCGCTACAACAGGACCCAGCAGGCCGAAAACGGCGTCCAGGGCGGCTACAACGAAAGAAAACTGCAACACAATGGTCCACAGCCATTTGTGGGAAATAAATTCCTTCCAGCCCAGCCTGAGATCCTGCCAGAAAGTTGCCTGTTCCGTTACCGCTTGTTGTTTAGGCCGATGCGGCAATCACAACGGCGGCGTCCCTGGTTAATCCAGTCAGGTCGAGGACGCCATCGCTGTACCGAGATAGGTAATCAGGTAATCAGGTAAGCGGTAAACAGGCGGGCAAAATCACGTTCTCGGAGTAATGTGAGTCCGTCTCTAAATCCTGGTTGAGTCACTGAGGCGTTAAGTACCGTTGCAGGAACAACATCGTGGCCTGTCGATAGAGGTCACGGTTTTCTTTCTTAGCGTAGCCATGACCCTCGTTAAGTGCATTCATGTACCAGACCGGTTGCCCCTGATTCTTTAGCGCCTTAACGAGTTGTTCTGCTTCGGTAACGGGAACGCGTGGATCGTTTTGACCCTGCACGACCAGCATGGGGATTTTAATTTTGTGTGTACTGTTTAGCGGTGAAATTCCTTCCAGGAATGCACGCATGTCTGGATCACGCTCATCGCCGTATTCCACACGCCGAAGATCCCGGCGATAGTCCTGGGTGTTTTCGAGAAAGGTCACAAAATTGCTAATACCGACCACGTCAACGGCGGCTACCAGCCGGTCACTGAAATGCACGGCAGATGCCAGCACCATGTAACCGCCGTAGCTGCCACCAAATACTGCGACCCGGTCTTTATCAAGCTGGGGCTCCGTCCGGATCCAGTCCAGCAATGCTCCTATGTCTTTGACTGAATCTTCACGTAGAAAGCCGTTGTCCAGTTGCAGGTAGGCGCGACCGTATCCGTCTGAGCCGCGGACGTTTGGCACAAGAACCGCAGCGCCCAGTTTCGCCAGCCACATTTGATAAGTGGAACTGAATCGAGGTAGTGCCTGGCCTTCCGGACCACCATGAATCGATATGATGACCGGGAAGGGGCCATCGCCTTTGGGGCGGTAGAAAAACGCCGGAATTTTTCGGCCGTCAAAAGTAGGGAACTCAATAAGTTCAGGTTCGATGAATGAATCTGTGTCCAGACCGCCCACTTCACTATAGGTCCAGCGAGTCAGTTTGCCCTGGGTTAGCGCATTTCTGCCCAGGGAGAGAACAAACGTATCAGACGGTGTTTTGGGTGTATTGAGCGTCATTGCCAGGGACCGGCCGTCAGGACTGAATTTCATGTTGCCCACGAGCCCTGTGGGTAGTCCTTCGACCCGTTTGAATCGATGTGTCCTGGTATCCAATAGATGTAATTGACTTAATCCTCCAGCATTGACAATGAATGCGCCACGGCGCCGGTCGTCACTAAGAACCACGCTATCAACATCCCAGTTAATGCTGGAAGAAATACGTTTGATTTCGGTTGGATTGTCTATCCGTGCCCATACCAGTTGTTTGAACTCGCTGCCCTGATCGGTCAGAAAGAAAATGCCTTCATCTTTGTCATCAAAACCTATTGGGTAGTTGATGCTTCGCTGATCATCGCCGCCGGCGAGAGAGACGGTGTCACCCGAGTTCAAATCTTTCAGGTGAATACGGGAGTCGACCACCGAGACGTAGTTAATGATTAACAGTTGTGACGAGTCTGCGTTGAAATCAGCCGCCGCCCACAGTGAACCATCCTGAGATTGATGAATCAGCTGCTTTGATTCCGGCTCATCTACTTCCATCATCCAGATATCGTTTGATCGACCATTACGTTCAGTGCTGGTATAGGCAATCGAATTTTCGTTTCGTGCCCATTGCACGTTTCTGTTTCGAGATTTGCCGTCCGTTAACATGGTCGAACGGCCGGTGTCGGGGTCAAGGATAAAAATTTGTGAGAATTCGTTACCACTGGCGTCCAGGGTAAATGATAAACGGTTACTGCCAGGTTCACGGCTGACGGAGCCAATTGGTTCATCGTAAAACGTCAGTTGTGATCTGGATCCGCCTGGCTGACTGACCTTGTGTATCTGTGTGACGTCACCAAATCTTGTTTTGATGAACAGGGCTTTACCGGTTTTGCTCCAGCTCTGGAACGAGGCTGAACGCACATTTTGGTACTGGTTTAGATCCGCCGCTATTCCCGGCGGAATTTCGGGTATATCCTGCGTAATAAGGTTTCCGTTATTATATTTCCTCTCTGCCGCACAAAGAGATGTGCTGAGCAGCAGGGCGAAGATGATGAGACTTGTACGTGTGAAAAGTGTACGCATGAAAAGTGCACGCATGAATATTGCCAAAGCGACTCTGTATGATGTCTAACACTAACAGATCCAAAAATGTGAATGCCAGGGAGAAGATATGGGAAAGCTTGATGGAAAAGTCTGTCTGATAACCGGCGGAGCAAGAGGCCAGGGTGCGGAGGAAGCACGGCTCTTCGTCGCCGAGGGTGGCACGGTCTGGATTGTTGATCTGCTCGATGAAGAAGGTAGTTTGCTGGCCAACGAGATAGGTGCACAGTATAGGCATCTCAATGTGAGTGATGAGAATGGTTGGCAGACCCTGGTCGATGAGATCATTGCGACAGACCAGAGCCTGGATGTACTGATTAACAATGCGGCCATCTTTCGCCAGAATAGGATGGTTAATACCTCGCTACAGGAATTCGAGGAAGTCATGAACATTAACTGTACTGGTGTGTTCCTCGGCATGAGAATCGCCGCCCCTGCAATGGTTGCAACGGGCGGTGGGGCCATTGTGAACATTTCATCGCTTGCCGGTATGCGTGCAGCAACCGGGTCGTTTGCCTATGGTGCATCCAAATGGGCGGTGCGAGGAATGACCAAAACAGCAGCGGTTGAACTGGCAAGAAAAGGGATCCGGGTAAACTCCATTCATCCTGGCGTCATTGACACACCCATGGTCGAAGAGGTGGAAATAGCCACTGACAAGATAGCGAAGCGAACGCCGCTCGGGCGTATCGCCAATGCCATGGAAGTCGCGAAAATGGCACTTTTCCTGGCGAGCGACGACAGTTCCTATTCAACCGGTTCCGAATTTATTATTGATGGTGGCTTAAATGCACTCTAACAGGCTGCTGAAAAACTAATTGTTAGAATATGCTTCAATAGAGTAGTGACGAGACCCGGTCATGCGAGGCGCGCCAGACAATCAGTCTTCCATGTTCAGCTATGTCTCTCTGGAAGACAGAATCCCA